>ERZ761607.53-NODE-53-length-289398-cov-70.992894_pt1 | contig 289398 bp, 242 predicted proteins | sample MGYA00511164_ERZ761607 | MGnify/ENA primary metagenome ERZ761607 (study PRJEB28899, sample SAMN02445080) | bioreactor sludge metagenome | biome: EBPR sludge | place: Australia: Brisbane, Thorneside Wastewater Treatment Plant | collected 2011-06-22 ... | reverse complement strand
CATGATCAACGGCTGCTGTCAGCAGAAAACAGTTGACGGGAAGTCACTTGGGGAATTGTTAGCACTCACCTTGGAAGTACCACTCAAGGAAGGTTGCAAATGTAGGGAAGTCTGCGGGCAGTGTGCCAGAGATGAGCATGGCGTCACCTCCCTCAAAGTCAACGTTGAACACGCTGTCTGTGACCGTGTCATAGACGAGAACTGAATTGGCAAGCAAGTCAGAAATGACGAGATAGCGGTCTGGCCAGCCGAACTTGGAACGAACAGCTCGGGTGGAATACTCGACTGACTTCGGCGAATCAGGACGCCCTAGGTCTAGCAGGATGAAGCCAGTGCTGCGGCTGCAGAACGGACCGCTATAGGCGCTAAAGAACTCCGCAGCATCTGATCCAGGTAGAAAACCAAGACTGGTGAGATAGCTGGGTGGCAACGCTGTTTCACGGCGAAGACGCTGGCTTTTAAGGGATGCGACCATGTGCGGTGTGAGTGCTAACAGTTGTAGTAGATGGAATAGGCCAGTATCGAGATAGGTGGAATCGGCCTATTGTGGCGCCATGAATAGGACTTTATCATGAACCCGTTTCCATCACTTCGTCATTGCGAACGACGTTAACGCATGCCTTCATTTCTGTCAAACAACTCTGCCGCAGTTGCTCGTTTCTGGCTCAACTACCGGAATTTACTGCAGAAATACGGCATCAAAGAGTCAATGCTCAAATGGTATGTACGCCACGCGGAGGCGTATGTAAGCGCTTCCGCGGGGCGTAAACTGGCGACCCATACCGCTCGCGATATCGAGGCCTGGCTGGGCGAGCATGGCAGGATAGGTCGAATGCCGGCGTGGCAGTTCGCGCAGGCGGTGGATGCGGTGCGCTATCTCTTCATGCTGGTCCATTCGCCGGTTGTTGACACGGTCGACTGGAAATTCTGGTGTGCCGGGGCGACGACCTTGCCGTCCGGCCACCCCACAATCGCGCGCAGCGCGACTCCGCCGTTCGTGTCCGTCGCGAGCGGCAAGGAGCCGGCGACCGCGCCGGCCATGACGACGCGCCTGATCGCGGTAATCCGCCAGCGAAACTACTCGATCCGTACCGAAGAAGCCTACCGGGGATGGCTGGAGCGTTTCCTGCGCTTCATCAAGGGCGCTGATCCTTGCACCATGGGGGCGCCGGAAGTGAAAGCCTTTCTCCAGGCACTGGCGGTGGAAGGGCGCGTGGCGGCGAGCACACAGAATCAGGCGCTGAATGCCCTGGTGTTCTTCTACGACAAGGTGCTGGAACAGCCGCTCGGCGACCTCGGAAGTTTCGCACGGGCGAAACGTCCTCACCGTCTGCCGGTGGTGCTGAGCCGCAACGAGGTCGTGCGGCTGCTCGATTGCCTGGAGGGAGTGCATGGCACGATGGCGGCACTGCTGTACGGCACCGGCATGCGCCTGATGGAGTACGTGCGCCTGCGGGTGAAGGATATCGATTTCGGCTACGGACAGATCATGGTGCGCGATGGCAAGGGGCAGAAAAACCGGGTGGTGCCATTGCCGACACGGCTCGTCGAATCTTTGCGCGAGCATTTGGAGAAGGTCCGGATGCTTCACCGGGAAGATCTGGCGCACGGCGCGGGGGCGGTGTTTCTACCCGATGCGCTGGAACGCAAATACCCGAACGCGGCGCGGGAATGGGGGTGGCAGTACGTGTTTCCGAGCAGCCGGCTGTCGGCCGATCCGCGTAGCGGCACGGTTCGCCGCCACCATCTGCACGAGAGCAGCCTGCAGAAAGCGGTTGGCAGCGCCGCCCGCGCGGCGGGGCTGGACAAACAGGTGAGCTGTCATGCACTGAGGCACAGTTTCGCGACGCATGTGCTGGAGAGTGGCTACGACATCCGCACCGTGCAGGAGCTGCTCGGGCATGCAGATGTGGCGACGACGATGATCTACACCCATGTGCTGAACAAGGGTGGACTCGCGGTGGTCAGCCCACTGGACAGGGTTTGAGGCGCGCAGGCTGACGCGCGCCACTTGACCTTCACCGCATCGTGCAACCCCAGCCTCAGGCCAGCGCGCGCAGGCTTGCCAGCGGCGGCCGCGCGAGCAGTCCGCGGATACCCAGCCAGCCGCCGCCCACCACGCCCAGCGCGCCGAGCACGACCGCGACCAACATCGGAGCGATGCCGGGCAAATACGCCATCTTGAACACGAACTGCGCGAGCACCCAGCCGATCAAGCCCGCGCCCACCCCCGCCAGCACCCCGGCCACGCAGCCCAGCACCAGGAATTCGGCGAGCAGGGCCTGGCGCACCTGGCGGTTGCGGGCGCCCAGCGTGCGCAGCATCGCGAGTTCATAGTCGCGCTCGTCATGGGTGGACTGTAGCGCCGCGTAGAGCACCACGACCCCGGCCAGAAGCGCGAACCCGAACACGAACTGCACGATCAGCACCAGCTTCTCGGTTATCGCCTGCACCTGCGCGATGACCGCGGCCACATCGATCACCGAGAGGTTCGGAAAAGCGTGGATCAGGTCGGCGGTGAAGGTTTGGTTGCCCTGCGGCAGGTTGAAGCTGGTGATCAGGCTGGCCGGATCGTTCTCGAGCATGCCTTCCGCGGCGATGAAGAAGAAATTGACCCGCATCGAATCCCATTCGAGCGCGCGCACGCTGGTGATCGGCGCTTCGACCAGGCGCCCGGCGATGTTGAAACGCACCCGGTCGCCGATCTTGAGCCCGAAGGTCCGGGCAAGCCCCTCCTCGACCGAGAACTGCGGGCTGCGCTCATGCGCATGCCAGCGGCCGGCGTTCACCTGGTTGTTGTCCGGCAGGCGGCTGGCATAGCTCAGGTTGAACTCCCGCTCGGCCAGGCGCCGGGTGCGATCGTCTTCGAACGCATCGGGGTTCACCGCGACGCCGTTGATCGCCTCGAGGCGCCCGCGGATCATCGGCAGCACATCGGGGGCGGCAAACCCGTTGGCGACGAAAAAGTCGGACAGCGCCACACGCTGATCCGGCTGGATGTTGATGATGAAGCGGTTGGGCGCGTCGGCGGGCGTCATCTGGCGCCAGTTTTCCAGCAGGTCGCCACGGATCAGGGTCAGCAACAGCAACGCGGCCATGCCGAGCCCGAGCGCACTCGCTTGGATCACGCTCGCCGACATGCGGCGCGTGAGCGATGCGAGTCCGTAGCGCCACCCACCGCTGCCGAGACTGCCCTGCCCCTTGACCCTGCCGAGCAGGCGGAACACGCCCCATGCCGCGAGCGCGAACACCCCCAGGGCCACCCCGAACCCGGCCGCGACCATGACGCCGAGGCGCAGGTCGCCCGCGATCCAGAAGATGATGGCGAACAACGTGCCGACACCGAGCAGCCAGGCCAGACCGGTGCTGCGCTCGACCGCGCCGAACTCGCGCCGCAGCACCCGCAGGGTCGAGACCTTGCCCAGTTGCAGCAGTTGCGGCAAAACGAAGCCGATCAGCAAAGCCAGGCCGACCGCCAGGCCGTGGGCGATCGGCAGCAGCGAAGGCGCCGGCAGTTCGGCCCCGACGACCTCGGCGAGCACCACCCCGAGACCGGCTTGCACCCCCCAGCCGACCGCCGTGCCGGCCAATGCGGCGAGCACGCCGAAGCCGATGAACTCGCCGATCACGATCTGCAGCACCTGCGTCTGGCTCGCACCCACGCAGCGCATCACCGCGCAGCCGTCGAGATGGCGCTGCATGAAGCGGCGCGCCGACAGCCCCACCGCGACCGCCGCGAGAATCACCGCGAGCAGTGCCGCCAGCCGCAGGAAGCGTTGCGCCTGGTCGAGCGCCGAGCGCACCTCGGGGCGCGCATTGTCGATGGTCTCGAGTGCCTGGCCGCGTCCGAGCTTGTCGCCGAGCCAGCCCCGGTATGCTTCGACCGCATCGGCACCGCCGGCCACATGCAGGCGCCAGGTGGCGCGGCTGCCCTCGACCAGCAGCCCGGTCGCGTCGAGATCCGCCGCGTTGAAAATCGCGCGCGGCAACAGGCTGAAGAAGTTGGCGCCGCGGTCGGATTCGAACGTCACCATCGCCCCCACGCGCAACTCGATCAGGCCGAGGCCGACCTTGTCGCCCACTGCGACGCCGAGGGTGGCGAACAGACGTTCGTCCAGCCACACCTCGCCGGCCGGGGGCACGGCTTGCGCGACATGGTCGGGCAGATTGGGGCCCGGCGCGGTGCGCAACACCCCGCGCAGCGGATAGCCCGGCTCGACCACCTTGACCCCGGCCAGTTGCGCGCCGTCTTCGGTGCTGACCATGCTCGAGAACAGGGTCGTGCCGACCACCTCCAGTCCGTGCTCGCGTGCGGCGCGCACGAAATGCTCGGGCCAGACCTTGTCGGCGCGCAGCAGCAGATCGCCGCCGAGCAGCTGGTTGGCCTCGCGATCGAGCCCCCGCCCCACGCGATCGGCGAGAAAACCGACGCTGGCGAGGCTCGCCACCGCGATCACGATCGCGATTCCGAGCAGATGCAACTCACCCGCGCGCAGGTCGCGCAGCATCATGCGCAGCGCAAGTCTCAGGGTCTTGGTCATCGATTCAAGCTCGCGGCAACAGTTTATGCACCAGCCCGACCCAATACGCCGCGCCGATCGGGATGATTTCATCATTGAAGTCGTAGCGCGGGTTGTGCAGCATGCAGCCACCCTCGCTCGTGCCGTTGCCTATCCAGACATAGCAGCCCGGCTTGCGCTGCAGGAAGAACGCGAAATCCTCCGCCCCCATGCTGGGTCGCGCATCGCGGCTCACCTGCTGCGCGCCGACGAGCGCCGTCGCGACACCGGCGCAGATTTCCGCCTCGGCCAGCGAATTCACCGTCGGCGGATAGCCGCGGCGATAGTCGAAGCCGACCTCCACCCCGAAGCCTGCCGCCACACCGGCACACAGTTCGCGCAGACGCGCCTCGATGCGCGCGGCCACCGGTTCGCTGAACGCGCGCACCGTGCCCGCCAGGGTCGCACGGTCGGGAATCACGTTATAGGCCTCGCCCGCATTGAACATCGTGGTCGACACGACTGCCGCGTCGAGCGGATCGAGGGTGCGGCTGGTGATGGTCTGTATCGCCTGCACCAGTGCGGCCGCGGCGACCACCGGATCGGTGCCCAGGTGCGGCATCGCAGCATGCGCGCCGTGCCCGCGCACCTCGATGTCGAAGCGGTCGGCGCTCGCCATCGCCGGGCCGGCATGGACCGCGAAGTGGCCTGCGGTCATACCCGGCCAGTTGTGCATGCCGAAGATCGACGCCATCGGAAAACGCTCGAACAACCCGTCCGCGATCATCGCCGGCGCGCCCCCCTCGCCCTCTTCGGCGGGCTGGAACACCAGATACACCGTGCCGTCGAAGTCGCGCTGCGCGGCCAGCACCTCGGCCGCGGCCAGCAGCATCGTGGTGTGCCCGTCGTGGCCGCACGCGTGCATGCAGCCGGTGTGGCGCGAACGATGCTCGAAGGTGTTGCGCTCCTGCATCGGCAGTGCGTCCATGTCAGCCCTCAGGCCGATCGCACGTGTGCCGCTGCCGCCGCGAACCACGCCGACGACGCCGGTCTTGCCGATGTTGCGATGCACCTCGATACCGAGCGACTGCAGGTGCTGCGCAACCAGTTCGGCGGTCCGATGCTCGGCAAAGGCGAGCTCGGGATGGGCATGGATGTCGCGGCGCAAACGCGTCAACTCGGTTTGGCGGGAACGAACCGTTTCAATTGCGCTCATGACGCCCTTCCTCCGTGCTCGAAATGGAAAATCTGCTTCAATAGTGAGTGTAACGGCGAAGTTTCGACAGGTCGAACGCCATAAAGGTGCATGCAAAATAAGGTTAAGCCCCATATTGGGGCGCAAATCTGGGGTATGATTGCCGGAATTCGCAGTTTTGCAACACTCAACGTGGCTTCTGCACCGAAATCGCCGCTTGCCCCCTCAATTGCACGAGAATCGCACTTCGCTGAACACTGCCGGACTGCTGGCGCGAGAATTGCTGGATTCGCCGGACAAGTTTGAACCAAGGGGTAAGGAATGTCGATTCACGTAGCGCTACACCATGTCACCCATTACAAATATGACCGGCCGGTCAATCTCGGCCCCCAGGTCATCCGGTTGAGGCCGGCACCTCACAGCCGCACCCGCATTCTCAGCTACTCGCTGAACATCCTGCCGCAAACGCATTTCATCAACTGGCAGCAGGACCCCCAAGCCAACTACCTGGCCCGTCTGGCCTTCCCCGAAAAAACCACCGAGTTCCGGATCGAGGTCGATCTCGTCGCCGAAATGGCGGTGATCAACCCGTTCGACTTCTTCCTCGAGCCCTATGCCGAGGAATGCCCGTTCGAATACGAAAGCTGGCAGAAGGACGAGCTCGCCCCTTACTTCAAGAAGCTGCCCCTCACCGCGAAGCTGGCTGCGTACCTGAACGGCATCGACCGCAGCAAGAAGCGCAGCGTCGATTTCCTGGTCGAGCTCAACTACAACCTCTACAAGCACATCGATTACACCATCCGCCTCGAGCCGGGCGTCCAGACCCCCGAAGAAACCCTCGAGAAGCGTTCGGGCTCCTGCCGCGACTCGGCTTGGCTGCTGGTGCAGATGCTGCGCAACCTCGGACTGGCGGCGCGCTTCGTGTCGGGCTACCTGATCCAGTTGAAGGCGGACGTCAAGTCGCTCGACGGGCCGTCCGGCACCGAAGTCGATTTCACCGATCTGCACGCCTGGTGCGAAGTCTATCTGCCCGGCGCCGGCTGGATCGGCCTCGACCCGACCTCCGGCCTGTTTGCCGGCGAAGGCCACATTCCGGTCGCATGCACGCCCGACCCGTTCTCGGCGGCGCCGGTCACCGGCGGCGTCGACAAGTGCGAGGTGAGCTTCGAACACGAGATGTCGGTGACCCGCATCTGGGAAGCGCCGCGCGTCACCAAGCCCTATACCGACGACCAGTGGCTGCAGATCGAATCGCTCGGCCACGAGATCGACGCGCGCCTCGAGTCCATGGACGTGCGCCTCACCCAGGGCGGCGAACCCACGTTCGTGTCGGTCGATGATCTCGAAGGCGCGGAGTGGAACACCGACGCGATGGGCCCCACCAAGAAGATCCTCGCGGCCGATCTCTACCATCGCCTGCGCGACAAGTACGGCGCCAACGGGCTGGTACATTTCGGCCAGGGCAAGTGGTATCCGGGCGAGCAGTTGCCGCGCTGGTCGCTCAACTGCTTCTGGCGCAAGGACGGCCAGCCGATCTGGAGCGACCCGACCCTGATCGCCGACGAAGCCAGCGGCGGCACTGCCGACGCAGCGATTGCCGCGCGCCTTCTCGAAGGCGTCGCGAAACGCCTCGGCGTCGTGTCCGACCACATCTTCCCGGCATACGAAGACGTGTTCTACTACATGTGGCGCGAGCGCCGCCTGCCGGCCAACGTCGATCCGTTCGACTCGCGGGTGGATGACGAACTCGAGCGCGAGCGCCTGATGAAGGTCTTCACCCAGGGGCTCACGCTGACCATCGGCCACACGCTGCCGATCACGCGCAACGACTTCACCGGCGAGTGGGAAACCGGGCCCTGGTTCCTGCGCAGCGAGCGCTGCTACCTGTTGCCGGGCGACTCCCCGATGGGTTATCGGCTGCCGCTCGACTCGCAGCCGTGGGTCTCGAAATCGGACTATCCGTGGATCCACCAACCCGATCCGTTCGAGCAGTTCCGGCCCTTGCCGCTCTACACCGCGATTCGTCAACAGTTCGGCGACGGCGGTGCGTTCGCCGCGCGCGGCGCCCATGGCGATGCGGCCCTGGCGGCCGGCAAGCAGGGCGAAGGCGTGTTCAGGATCGGCGGCAGCGGCGCCGGCGGCGTGGAAGCCCCCCGCGACCTCGCCGGAACCGCGGGCGACGGTGAGGGTAACGACGCGCTGCATGCCGCGAGCACGCGCGTGCCGGCGGACAAGGAGTCCGCGGCCTGGATCACCCGCACGGCGATGTGCGCCCAGCCGCGCGACGGCGTGCTGTACGTGTTCATGCCGCCGACACGCCGGCTCGAGGACTATCTCGAGATCGTTGCCGCGGTCGAGGACACCGCCGCCGAGCTGCGCCAGCCGGTCATGCTCGAGGGTTACGAGCCGCCGCGCGACCCGCGCATCACCCTGTTCCGGATCACGCCCGACCCCGGCGTGATCGAGGTCAACATCCAGCCGGCATCCGACTGGGACCAACTGGTCGACCAGACCACCCACCTCTACGACTCCGCGCATTTTTCGCGCCTGACCACCGAAAAATTCATGGTCGACGGGCGCCACATCGGCACCGGCGGCGGCAACCACTTCGTGCTCGGCGGCGAAACCCCGGGCGATTCGCCGTTCCTGCGCCGCCCCGACCTGCTGCGCAGCGTGGTCAGCTACTGGCACAATCACCCGAGCCTGTCGTATCTGTTCTCCGGCCTGTTCATCGGCCCGACCTCGCAGGCCCCCCGCATCGACGAGGCGCGCAACGACACCGTGCATGAGATCGAGCTGGCCTTCCGCGAGCTCGAGCGCCTCACCGGGAAGGAAGGCGGGCATTGCCCACCGTGGCTGGTCGACCGCTTGTTCCGCAACCTGCTCATCGACGTCACCGGCAACACCCACCGCGCCGAGTTCTGCATCGACAAGCTGTATTCGCCCGACGGCCCAACCGGCCGGCTGGGCCTGCTCGAGATGCGCGCCTTCGAAATGCCGCCGCATGCGCGCATGAGCCTGACCCAGCAGCTGCTGCTGCGGGCCTTGATCGCGCGCTTCTGGCAGCAGCCCTACACGCCGCAGCGGCTCGCCCGCTGGGGCACCGAGCTGCACGACCGCTTCATGCTGCCGCACTTCGTCTGGCAGGATTTCGAAGACGTGATCGCCGAAATGCAGGACGCCGGCTTCCCGCTCAAGGCCGAGTGGTTCGCGCCACACCTCGAGTTCCGCTTTCCCAAGTACGGCGACTACGCGGTCAAGGGCATGACGCTCGAACTGCGCTCGGCGCTCGAACCCTGGCATGTGCTCGGCGAGGAAGGCGCGATCGGCGGCACCGTGCGTTACGTGGATTCTTCGATCGAGCGCCTGCAAGTCCGCTCGACCGGCGTCGCGCCCGACCGCTATGTGATCACGTGCAACGGCGTTGCGGTGCCGATGCAGCCGACCGGCACCCATGGCGAATACGTATCGGGCGTGCGCTACCGTGCCTGGCAGCCGCCGTCGTGCCTGCACCCGACCATCGGTGTCGATTCGCCGCTGGTTTTCGACATCGTCGATACCTGGATGAACAAGAGCCTGGGCGGCTGCCAATACCATGTCAGCCATCCGGGCGGACGCAGCTTCGATACCCGGCCGATCAACGCTTTCGAAGCCGAGAGCCGGCGCCTCGCACGCTACTTCAGGATCGGCCACACGCCGGGACGGATGGTGGTCGGCGAGCCGCGGATCAACCCGGAGTTCCCATTCACACTAGACTTGCGTCACTCCTGACCTATCGGACCGCCTCGGGCAACCGGGGCGGTTGTTCATGCCTGCCGGACTGATCGACTCATACCCCTTCCTGCCAGACCGTTACGACGAAATGCTCGCCGACCGGGAAACGGTCAGACCCCACTGGAAGGCATTTGCCGACCGGCTGGAATATCTGCCCGAATCCTCGCTCGCGCGCCGCGCGCATTTCGTGAGCGACGCGGTCGAGGCCGACGGCGTCACCTACAGCCTGCATACCGACTCTCTCGGGACCAACCGCCCGTGGGAGCTCGACATGCTGCCCCTGATTCTCGACCATGCCGAGTGGCGTCATCTGTCGGCGGCGGTCGCCCAACGGGCGCGCCTGCTCGACGCGATCCTCGCCGACCTCTACGGCGAGCAGACCTTGCTGCGCGAAGGCTTGATCCCGCCCGCCCTCATATTCGGGCAGCAAGGCTACAAGTGGCCGTGCAAGCATCTCGTCCCCGCATCGGGGCATTTCCTGCACCTGTTCGCAACCGACCTGGGCCGCTCTCCCGACGGGAGCTGGTGGGTCATCGGCGACCACACCCAGACGCCGACCGGCGCGGGCTATGCGCTGCAGAACCGCATCGTCACTTCGCAAGCCTTTCCGGACGCGTTCCGCGAACTGCAGGTCAATACCCTGGCGGCGTTCTTCCGCAACCTGCAGGACAGCCTGGCGCGCATGGCCCCCTCCGACGGCGAGACGCCGCTGGTGGTGCTGCTCAGCGGCGGCCCGCACAGCGAGAGCTACTTCGAGCATGCGTTTCTCGCCCGCTACCTGGGTTTTCCGCTGGTCGAGGGGCAAGACCTCACGGTGCGCGAAGATACCGTGTTCCTCAAGACCTTGCGCGGCCTGCGGCGCGTGCATGCGATCCTGCGCAGACTCGAGGACGAGGCCTGCGACCCGCTCGAACTGAGCGGAAGATTCGCCCTCGGCGTGCCCGGGCTGATCGGTGCGATCCGCTCCGGACGCGTCCTGATGGCCAACGCGCTCGGCAGCGGCATCGTCGAAGGCAGCGCGCTGTTCGGCTTTCTGCCGGCCATCTGCCGGCACCTCTTCAACGAAGAACTGCTGATACCCTCGGTGGCGTCCTGGTGGTGCGGCGAACCGCCCGCGCTCGAGTACGTGCTCGACAACCTCGACAAGCTGGTGATCAAGCCCGCCTTCGCCAGCATGCGCCGCGAAAGCGTCTTCGGACACCAACTGCGGGGCGAGAAACGCGAGAAGCTGATCGCGAGCATCCGTGCCCAGCCACACACCTTCGTCGCCCAGGAATGGGTCAGGCTGTCGCAGACGCCGGTGTGGACCGGCGCGGCCGAGCGCCCCCTGGCGTCGCGATCCTTCGGCCTGCGCATGATCGCCGCGGCATCGCCCGACGGCTACGAAGTCATGCCGGGGGCGCTGGTGCGCGCCGCCCCCCACAGCGGCCTCGAAGTCATCCCGATGCAGCGTGGCGGCCTGTCGAAGGACGCCTGGGTGCGGGCCGAGAACTCGGCCCACCGGACCACGCTGCTGAAGAAGCGGCTCGGCGTCATCGACCTGCTGTATTCGGGCAACGACATCCCGTCGCGGGTCGGCGAGAACCTGTTCTGGATGGGCCGCCATTCGGAGCGCTGCGAATCCTCGGCCCGCCTCTTGCGCGCCGCGCTGGCCCGCATTTCGTCCACCGACGACGAAGCCGTGAGCGAACTCGACGGCTTGCTGCGCGCGGCACGCAAGATCGGCGCGCTGGCCGCGACCGACAGCGAGGAACTGCCCGACGAGGAACGCACGCGCGAGGCCTTGCTGCTGTCGGCGGTCTCCGACCTGGAGCAGTACGGATCGGTGGCCAGCAACCTGAAATTGCTGACCAGCAATGCCAACCACGTGCGCGAGCGGCTCTCGACCGACAACTGGCGCCTGCTCAACCGGCTCGAGCAGGCGCTCCAGCCCCCGCCGGTCACGACCGACCAGGCGATGGGGGCGCTCGATTCGGTCATGATGAACTGTATTTCCCTGGCCGGTTTCGCCATGGACGACATGACCCGCGACGAGGGCTGGCGCTTCCTCATCCTGGGCCGGCGCATCGAGCGGCTGGCGCGGCTGTCGTCGATGATCGCGCTGGTCCTCGAGGCCGAAACGCGCGCCAGCGAAAACATGCTCGAATGGCTGCTCGAAGCCGCGAACGCGATCGTGACCTACCGCGCACGCTATCGCCGCATGCCCGAGCTTCTGCCGGTGCTCCACCTGCTGGTCTTCGACACCTCGAACCCGCACTCGGTGTGCTTCCAGATCAGCGCGATCAAGCGCTACCTGCAAAGCAGCGCGCGCGAGCTCGGCCATGCGGTTCCGCCCATCGTCGACGAGCTCGACCGGCGCTTCACCCGCTTCGACCTGACCGTGTTCGAGGCCGAGCAGTGCGCGCCGGGGCGCAGCCAGCTTTCGAGCCTGCTGCTCGAAGCCGAGAATTCCGCCTACACGCTGTCGGACGAAGTCCATCGGCGCTTCTTCATTCATACCGTTTCGCCGTCCCGCCTGAGAGGTGCCGCGTGAGCTCCGTGCGTTACCATGTTCGGCATGACACCCGCTACGACTACGATCAGGCCGTGGGCGAATCGCATCAGCTGCTGCGCCTGACACCTCGAGCCCTCCCGTGGCAAACCTGCGTCGCGCACCACATCGAGGTCACGCCCAAACCGCAGTACCTGCGCTCCTTCGTCGACAGTTTCGGCAACAAGGTCGACGCGCTCCACTTCGGTTCGGAACATGACGAGCTGGCGGTGCGAGCCGAAGCCTGGGTCGAGCTCCAGCCCCGCGCCCGGATCGAACTCCAGGACTCGCCCGGCTGGGAAAGCGTTCGCGACCTGCTGCGCTACCGCTCCGGCGAGAAGGTCTCGGCCGACCTTCTCGAGGCCACCGGTTTTCGCTTCGAGTCCGGGCATGTACGCATCAAGCGCGATTTCGCCGAGTACGCGCGCGACGATTTCAAGCCCGACACGCCCCTGCTGACCGGCGTCGACGCGCTGATGCGGCGGATTTTCGAGGACTTCACCTTCGACCCCGAAGCCACCGACGTTTCGACCCCGGTCACCACCGTCTTCGCCAATCGGCGCGGCGTCTGCCAGGATTTCGCGCATTTCATGATCTCGTGCCTGCGCTCGCTGGGTCTTTCCGCCCGCTACATGAGCGGCTACATCCTGACCAAGCCGCCCGCAGGCAAGAAGCGCCTGATCGGCGCGGATGCGACCCATGCCTGGCTGGCGGTGTATTGCCCCGAGTTCGGCTGGGTCGACTTCGATCCGACCAACGCGATCATGCCCAACCTGGAGCACATCACGATCGGCTGGGGCCGCGACTTCGCCGACATTTCGCCGATGCGCGGCATCATCACCGGCGGGGGCGGCCACGAACCCGCCATCGCGGTCACGGTCGTGCCCGAAGACGAATTCACCGCGCTGTATACCGACGCAGGGCTGCCCGCGCTCGATCTCGCCGGCGATAAACCCTGATCCGCCGTTGAAGCTGTTCTACGCAGACCACTTCGTCCTGCCCCTGCCCAAAGGGCACCGGTTTCCGATGGAGAAGTACGCGCTGCTGCGCGACGCCCTGGCAGGATCGGGCACTTTCGGCGCCGATGACTTTCGCGTTCCCGCGGCTGCGTCCGACGAGGACATCCTCAGGGCGCATTCACCCGAATATCTGCGCCGGGTCGTGGCCGGCGAGCTCGATGCGGCCGAACAACGCCGCATCGGCTTTCCATGGACGCCGCAAATGGTGGAACGCTCCCGCCGCTCCGCCGGTGCCACCCTGGCCGCATGCCGCAGCGCGCTGGCCGAAGGCTGCGCCGCCAACCTGGCCGGCGGCACCCACCATGCGCACGCCGACTTCGGATCCGGGTTCTGCGTTTTCAACGATGCGGCCATCGCCGCGCTGGCGATGCGCGCCGAGGGCCGCGCCGAACGCGTCGCCATCGTCGATTGCGACGTCCATCAGGGCGACGGCACCGCCGCGATACTCGGCGGCCAGCCGGATGTTTTCACCCTCAGCCTGCACGGGGCCCGCAACTTTCCGTTTCGCAAGACGCGCTCCGATCTCGACATCGAGCTGGACGACGCGACTGGCGACGCCGACTATCTGGCGGCACTGGAAACCGGTCTCGCTGTCGTGTTCGATCGCTTCGCGCCCGATCTGGTGATCTACCTCGCCGGCGCCGACCCCTATCGGGACGACCGCTTCGGGCGGCTTGGCCTGTCGTTCGATGGCCTTGCCGAACGCGATCGGCGCGTGCTGGCACGGTGCATCGACAGCCGCATCCCGGTTGCGCTCGCGATGGCCGGCGGCTATGCCCGCAACGTGGCCGACACGGTCAGGATTCACGCCACCACCGTGACCATCGCGGCGCACCTGTCCAACCGACCGGCGTGAGTCGCGGCACGAGCGCATCCGGCACCCGGGTGACGAGACTCTTCGGCATCGATTTCACCTCGGCGCCCCGCCGCGCCAAACCGATCACCGTCGCCTGCGGGCGGCTCGACGCCGGCCAGGTGCGCCTCGAAGCCCTGCTTCGCCTCCACGACTGGCCCGGATTCGAGGCCTTTCTGCGCACGCCCGGGCCCTGGCTGGGTGCATTCGATTTTCCGTTCGGACTACCGCGCGAAGCCGTCGTCGAGCTTGGCTGGCCCGATGACTGGGCCGCGCTGGTGCGGCATTGCGCCGCAATGGGCAAGCCGGCCTTCAGGCGCGCGCTCGACGCCTATCGCGAATCCCGTCCGATGGGCGCCCGCTATCCGCACCGGCGCACCGACTCGCCGGCACGTTCGCACAGCCCGCTGAAGCTGGTGAATCCACCGGTCGGGCTGATGTTTCTGGAAGGCGCGCCACGCCTGCTCGACGCCGGCGTCAGCCTGCCCGGCCTGTTTGGCGGCGACGCGGACCGGATCGCGGTGGAAGCCTACCCCGGCCTGCTCGCCCGCGGCATCACGCGCGCGTCGTACAAGGCGGACGTCCGCGCCCGCCAGACCTGCGAGCGCCGCGCGGCACGGCTGGCGATCGTGACCGCGCTCACGGACGGGGCGAGCCCGTCGGGGCTACGCCTGTCGCTGCAGGACGATGACGCACGAGCGCTCGTCGATGACCCCGGCGGCGATCTCCTCGACGCCGTGCTGGCGCTGCTGCAGGCCGCATGGTGCGCCGACCGGGAACCGCCGCTGTTCGGGCTGCCGGCCGATTGCGATCCGCTGGAAGGCTGGATCGCCACCGTCACGACGTCCTGACACCTACACCACCCCCTGGGCAAGCATCGCGTCGGCCACCTTCACGAAGCCGGCGACGTTCGCGCCGTCCGAATAGCTGACCCGGCCGTCGGGGCGGGTGCCATAAGTCAGGCACATGCTGTGAATGCCCTGCATGATCTCGAGCAGCCGCTGGTCGACCTCGGCGCGCGACCACGACAGCCGCATCGCATTCTGGCTCATCTCGAGCCCGGACGTGGCGACACCGCCGGCGTTGCTGGCCTTGCCCGGTGCATAAAGCACCCCGCTGTGCTCGAACACCTTCACCGCGTCGGCGTTGCAGGGCATGTTCGCCCCTTCGGCCACACACACGACGCCGTTCTTGACCAGCAGGTGTGCGTCGTTGCCATCGACTTCATTCTGGGTCGCGCACGGCAGCGCGACCTCGACCGGCACGGTCCACGGCCGCATGCCGGGCTTGAACGGCAGCCCGAGGCGTTCGGCGTAATCGGCCACCCGGCCGTAATGGACGTTCTTCACGTCCATCAGGACTGCCAGTTTCTCGGCATTGAAACCTTCGGTGTCGATCACCGTTCCGCTCGAATCCGACACCGTCACCACCCGCGCGCCGAACTCGATCGCCTTCTCGATCGCATACTGGGCGACGTTGCCCGAACCCGACACCGCCACGCGCATACCCTCGATCGAGCGCCCCACGTGCTTGAGCATCTCCTGGGCGAAATAGACGGTGCCATAGCCGGTGGCCTCGGGCCGAATCAGCGAACCGCCAAAGCTCAGGCCCTTGCCGGTGAACACGCAATTCGCCTGGTTGGACAACTTTTTCATCATGCCGGCCATGAAACCGACCTCGCGCCCGCCGACACCGATGTCGCCCGCCGGCACATCGGTATCCGAACCGATATGGCGATACAGCTCGGTCATGAACGCCTGGCAAAAACGCATCACTTCACGCGGGCTCTTGCCCTTGGGATCGAAATCCGAGCCCCCCTTGCCGCCGCCCATCGGGAGCGTGGTCAGGGCGTTCTTGAACGTCTGCTCGAAGGCGAGAAACTTGAGGACCGACTGGTTCACCGAAGGATGGAAGCGCAGCCCGCCCTTGTAGGGCCCGATGGCGGAACTATGCTGGATGCGGTAGCCGCGATTAACATGCACCGCGCCACTGTCATCGAGCCATGACACCCGGAACTGGATCAGCCGCTCGGGCTCGACCAAGCGGTCGAGCAAGCCATGCTCGGCATAGCGCGGATGTTCGTCGATGAACGGCCACAGGCTTTCCATGACCTCCGTCACGGCCTGTATGAACTCCGGCTGGCCAGGGTTGCGCTCTTCGACGGTTGATACGAAGGCTTCGAGTGACGGGTAACGCATACGGGTTCCTTTCTGACGGAAGTTTGATCGATCGGCGTCCAGTGACGCCAAAGGACCTGAATTCTGTCGGAAACTCGCCGTTTACGCACCAACTTCGCACATTATTTTGCCTCGAACTGGTGCAAAACCGTGCGAAGCGGCCTTTGTGCGCACCAAACCGGGCCCTCATCGGGTCGCAGGCGCCAGCCTGCCATGCCGCTCGCGACCCTTTGTTTCCGGCCCGGCCTGCGCCGGACCGGGGCTGTTCACGGCTTACTTGATCTCGATCGTCAGGCTGGGCGGCTGCGCGCCACGCCGCGCGCGCTCCTTGTTGATCAGATCGGCGATATCGGTGTTCTTGTTCGACAACGCCCAAGTTTCGGCGGTGAAGCCGCGATCGTTCTGCTGTTCGAGGTCGATGTCGGTCTTCAACAGGCGCGCCACCACCGGCAGGTGGCCATTGCGGCCCGCAAACATGAGCGCATTCGAACCATTCGGCGCCAGCGCATTCACGTTCGCGCCGAGCGCCAGAAAGCGCTCGACCAGCGCCAGATGCCCCTCGAAGGCGGCATAGATCAGCGGCGTCCAGCCATCGTGGTCGAATTGCGCGCCGGCTTCGAGCAGCAGCTCGACCATCTCGCCGTCACCGCGCAAGGTCGCCAGCATCAAGGCCGAATCGCCGGCCTGGTTGCGATGCGAAACCTTGGGCTTGTAGCCCAGCAGCGCCTTCACGGTCGGCACCTGGCCTTCGCGCGCGGCCAGCATGAGCAGCGAGTTGCCCTGTTCGTCGACGGTATCGGGGCTGACGCCGCGCTTGAGCAGATCGACCAGTTGCGGGGTATCGCCGAGCCGGGCCGAACTGAGCGCATCGACGATGTTGTCCGCCCGGGCGATGCCCGATGCCGACAGCGCGATCAGGCCGGCCAGCAGCCAGCGGACGACGATGGATTCAAGTTTTTTTTGCATGTTTGAAGAGCCTGAAGAAGTTTTCGGTGGTGACCTGGGCGATGCGCTCGAGCGATTCGCCCCGCAGACAGGCGATCTCCTCTGCGACATGCACCACCCAGGCGGGTTCATTGGTTTTGCCACGGTGGGGCACCGGCGCGAGATAGGGCGCGTCGGTTTCGATCAGCATGCGATCGAGCGGCACGTATTGTGCCACCGCCTTCAGGTCCTTCGCGTTGCGAAACGTGACGATCCCCGAGAACGAGATATGGAAACCCAGGTCGAGCGCGGCCGCGGCCACCTCGCGCGTCTCGGTGAAACAGTGCATCACCCCGCCCGCCTCGGACGCATTCTCCTCCCGCATCAGGCGCAGGGTATCGGCCGCCGACGCGCGGGTGTGGATGATCAGCGGCTTGCCGCAGCGCCGTGCCGCGCGAATGTGGGTACGAAAGCGCGCGCGCTGCCATTCCGGCTCATCCTTGTGCCAATAGTAGTCGAGCCCGGTTTCGCCGATGCCGACCACCTTGGGGTGCGCGGCCAGCGCCAGCAGCCGTTCTTCGTCCGGCTCTTCCACCTCGAGATTGTCGGGATGGACGCCGACCGAGGCAAAGAAACCCTCGTGACGTTCGGCCAGCGCCAGCACACGCGGAAAAGTCTCGAGCTTGACGCTGATGCACAGCGCATGATCCACCCCCTTCTCGGCCATGGACGCGACGATCGCATCCTCGCGCTCGGCAAGATCGGGAAAATCGAGATGGCAATGGGAATCTACGAACATGGATGATCTCTGCGGCCGAGGCCACCTTGCGGCCTCGAGGTCATAGCGTATGGGTCGGGCGGCTCGAGCCGAGCAGGCCGGCAAGAATCGTCTCGATGCGTCCGCGCAGCGCCTTGCCCGCGTCGTCGTCGCTGAACTGGACGCCCACCCCGACCGTCTTCGCCCCCTGCGCCCCGTTGGGCGTGATCCACACCACCTTGGCCGCTACCGGGTGCTTGGTCGGGTCGTCCATCAGTTGGAGCAGCATGAAAACCTCGTCACCCAGCGCGTAGGCCTTGGGTGTCGGCACGAAGATGCCCCCGTTGACGAGGTAAGGCATGTACGCCGCATACAGTGCCGATTTGGAATTGATGTTCAGCGACAGGACGCTCGGGCGTACCGAGCTCGATCGGGGTGCTTCGCTCATGCGGTTTTTTCGCTCATGGTGCGCACATAGCGCAAAAGCATGTCTTCAAGCATCAGCCGGGCGTTGAGCGGGTGATGGGCGACCCGCCGGATGCTTGCGAATTCATTGTAGCAGTTCGTCGCGCGCGCGACGTCGGTGCGCGCCGCGAGCGCCGCGAACACCTCGGCCTGGGCCGGGAAGTAGCGTGCGCGGCCGCCCAGCCGGACCATCGCGAGGTCGGTCACCCAGCGCTGCATCCAGTCGGCGAGCTGCACCATGCCGAAGCCCGCGGCCAAGGCCTCCTTGGACTTCAGCCAGGCGTCCCACTGGGCCGCGGTCTTGAGCGGGTCGGCCTCCGGCAAGCGTGCGATGTCGCGCACGAAGCGGGCCAGCAGGGCCGCGCCGCCACGCTCAGCGGCGCGTTCCGCCGCCAGCGGCATGCCCCCGTTCAACGCGAGCAGCGCCGCCAGCCCCGCATCCGCCCCGCTTGCAAAGGCCTCGACCGCCGCGCCGGACGGGCGACCGAACGTCCACTGCTGGCATCGGCTGCGGATGGTGGGCAGAAGTCGCCGCGGCGCCGATGACACCAGGATGAACGCGCAGGCCGGCGGCGGCTCTTCGAGCAGTTTCAGCAGCGCATTGGCGGTGAACACGTTCATCGCTTCGGCCGGGTCCACAACCACCACCCGTGTGCTGCTCTGGTGCCCGGTCACCGCCAGGGCCTTTTGCACCTCGCGCACCTGCTCGATCACGATCTGGGTGGACTTTGCCTTTGCCGGCGCGTCGTCGCCCTCCTTTCCGTCCGGCTCCGGTGCGCTCTCCGCGGCCGGCACCAGCATGATCAGATCGGGGTGGTTGCCGGCCAGGCGCAGCATGCAGGCGCTGCAGCGGCCGCAGGCGTGCCCCGCCGGGTCCGGCAGGGCGCACAGCAGTCGCGCGGCCAGCGCGTCGGCGAGTTCGCGCTTTCCGAGGCCGGGCGGACCGGCGAACAGCAGTGCATGCGGCAATCGCCCGTCGAGCGCGACCAGTCTGTGCCAGGTCTCGGCAAGCCAGGGGCGAATCATCTGAACCAGCGCTCCAGGCACACCCGGGCGACCTCGGCGCGAATCTCATCCGGGTCGCGATCGGCCGCGATCACGCAGATTCGTCCCGAAGCGCGGGCGGCACGCGCAAGATAGGCCGCCCTCACCCGCTCGAAGAAGCCGCGCTGTTCGCGCTCGAACCGGTCGGGCGCCTCGCCGGTATTGGCGACGCGCGCCGCGGCGACTGCGGCCGGCAGATCGAACAGCAGCGTCAGATCGGGCTGAAAACCGGGGTGAACCCATTGTTCGAGCGTGTCGAAGCGGGCTTCGGCAAGCCCGCGCCCGCCCACCTGGTAGGCATAGGTCGCATCCGTGAAGCGATCGGAAACCACCCAGCGCCCCGCTTCGAGCGCCGGCAGGATGCGCGCGGCCAGATGCTCGCGCCGTGCGGCGAACATCAGCAGCGCCTCGGTTTCGAGATGCATCGGCTCATGCAGCACGAGCGCGCGCAGACGCTCGCCCAAAGCGGTGCCGCCCGGCTCGCGCGTCTGTTCGACCTCGATGCCGAACGACTCGAGCAGCGTCACGAGCGCCGCGATCTGGCTGCTCTTGCCCGCCCCGTCTATGCCTTCGAAGGTGATGAAGCGCCCTCGCCGATTACTGGAATTCACTGCCCCACCCCGCGCTGGAATTTATTGACCGCCCGGTTGTGATCGGCGAGATTGCGCGAAAACGCGCTCGTGCCGTCGCCGCGGGCGACGAAATACAGGAAATCGCTCTCGGCCGGCCTGACCGCCGCCTCGAGCGCATGCCAGCCCGGCATCGCGATCGGGGTCGGCGGCAGGCCAGCGCGGACGTAGGTGTTGTACGCGTGATCGGTCTCGAGATGGCGGCGCCGCAAGCGCCCGTCGAAGCTCGCGCCGAAGCCGTAGATCACGGTCGGATCGGTCTGCAAGCGCATGCCGATCCGCAGCCGGTTCGCAAACACCGAGGCAACCAGCCCCCGCTCCTGGGCCTGGCCGGTTTCCTTCTCGATGATCGACGCCAGGATCAGGGCTTCGTAGGGCGATTTCAGCGGCGTGGCCGGATCGCGCATGTTCCAGGCCTCGTCGAGCCTGCGCTGCATCGCCCGGTTGGCCTCGCGAAACACCACGAGCGCGCTCGAGTGCCGGTCGAACACGTAGGTATCGGGAAAGAACAGCCCTTCCGGATGGGATTCGACGGCGCCGATCGCCGCCAGCAACGCCGCGTCCTCCATGCCCACGGTGTCTTTCAGCAGATACGGATGGGCTTCGATCGCAGCGCGCATCTGGCGAAAATTCCAGCCCTCGACCAGCAGGATGTCCGCCCGGGTCACATCGCCATTGGCGATCTTCAGGATGAGCCCCCATGGCGTGATGCCCTCGGGCGCGACGTAGCTGCCCGCCACGATCCTGTCGGCGCGCCCGCCGATGCGGGCGATCCAGTAGAGGAGACGCGGCTCGACCGGCACGCCCGCAGCCGCCATCGCCCCGGCCGCCTCGCGCATCGTCGCTCCGCGCGCGATCGTGAAATCGACTTCGGCCGCGCCGATGCCGAGCGGGCGATGGGCATACCAGGCGATGCCGCCGGCGGCCAGCCCCAGCATGAGGACGATCACGAACAGCGACTTGAGAAAGAAGGACTTCATTGATCTGGAATCTGGACCTACAGTCTTGATCGGCGACCGGCCCGGGCCGGCCGATTTGCCGGGACGCCATTGCACGCGATCGGGTCGGAACGGACCGCACGCGCCGCGGGTCTGCGTGACCCTCACACCCGACGCGGCGGGCCCCTATAATACTTCATCGAATTCTGATCCCGAGCATATCGACATGAACCCCACCTGGAGCACCTTCCTGGCCGAACGCGGCGCGATCTTCGACGACACCGCGGTGCGCTTCGCCCCGGCCGCCACCGCCGAAGCCACGGTCATGGTGCCGCTCACCCATCTCGGCCTGCTGCGCAGCCGCGGCGACGATTCGGCGGCGTTTCTGCACAACCTGTTCTCCAACGATGTGAAGAAACTCGCGCCCGACGCCGCGCAGTGGACCAGTTTCAACACCCCGAAGGGCCGCATGCTCGCGAACTTTCTGCTGTGGGGCACGCCGACCGACCACTGGCTGGCGGTATCGGCCGACATTCGGGCCGCCATCCTCAAGAAGCTCTCGATGTACGTGCTGCGCAGCAAGGTCAAGCTCACCGACGTCTCGGACGAGCTCGCCCTCATCGGACTCGCGGGACCGCTCGCCGCCGACCTGATGACGCGCGGCGGCCTGCAAGCGCCGGGTGAGGACATGCGTCAGACGACCAGCGACACGGGCGTCGTCGTGCGCCTGAATGCCGATGCGTTCGTGCTTGCACTGCCCGTCGCCGACGCGCCGGCGTGCTTCGAGCGGCTGCAGCGCCTGGGCGCGCAACCGGCCGGCACCGCCGCATGGCAACTCGCGATGATCCGCGCCGGGATCCCGCTGATCACGCTCGCCACCCAGGAGGAATTCGTCGCGCAGATGCTCAACTACGAACTCATCGGCGGCGTGAGCTTCAACAAGGGCTGCTACCCCGGCCAGGAAATCGTCGCGCGCACCCAGTACCTGGGCAAGCTCAAGAAGCGCATGTACCGGGTCAGCATCGAGACCGACACCCTGCCGCACGTCGGCACGGATCTCTACACCCCCGGGTTCGGCGACCAGTCGGCCGGCAAACTGGTGACGGTCGCGCCCGCGGCCAGTGGCGGCTTCGAGGCCCTGGCGGTGATGCAGATGAGTTGCGCCGAAGCGGGCGAAGCCCGCCTGGGCAGCCCGAACGGCCCGCGCCTGGCCTTTCTCGATCTGCCCTACGCGCTTCCCTGAATCGATCAACCAGCCTGAAATCAGGCGCTTACGCCAAGACACCGATGAAGGTCGACTACTACGTGTACTACCGGGTCGCGGCCGATCGCGACCATGCCAGCGCGCACGATGGGGTGCGCGCCATGCAGCAGCGGCTTGCCGCACGCACCGGAATCGTCGGCCGCCTGCTGGTGCGCCGCGACGACTCCCATACCTGGATGGAGGTCTATCCCGGCGTGGGCGACCCGGATGGCTTCGAAACCGCGCTCGTGGAAGAGTGCCGCCAGGCGGGGCTCGCCCGCTGGCTCGAATCCGACACCGTCCGGCATATGGAACGCTTCGTCGAATGTGCCTGATCCTGGTCGGCTGGCGAGCGCACCCCGACTACCGGCTGGTGGTGGCGGCGAACCGGGACGAGTTCTTCGCGCGCCCGGCGCAGCCGGCCCACTGGTGGAGCGAGGCGCCCGGACTGCTTGCCGGGCGCGACCTCGAAGCGGGCGGCACATGGATGGGCGTCGGCCGCAACGGGCGCTTCGCGGCGCTGACCAATTATCGCGACCCCTCGCAGCAGCGGCCCGGCGCGCCTTCGCGGGGCGCGCTGGTGCGCGACTGCCTGGCATCCGACGCCGACACCCGCACCACCCTGGCACGCATCGCGGCAATCAGCGCGGCCTACGCCGGATTCAACCTGCTCGCGTTCGACGGCCATTCGCTCGCCATCCATGAAAGCACCACCGGCCACATCAAGTCGCTTTCGCCCGGTGTCTATGGCTTGTCGAATCATCTGCTCGACACCCCCTGGCCCAAGGTCAGGCTCGCGCGCGAGCGCTTCGCCGCCGCGTTGCCCGACCTGCCCGACGATCGGCGACTGCTGGCCCTACTGAGGGACGACCAGCCCGCGCCCGACGCGCACCTGCCCCGCACCGGCGTCGGCATGGAGTGGGAACGCTGGCTCTCGCCGGCATTCATCCGCGCGCCGGGCTACGGGACGCGCTGCTCCAGCGTGCTCACCCTGTCCAACGATGGGGCGGTGTGCTTCGCCGAATGGACATGGGACGAGGCCGGCAGGATCGCCGCCGAGGTCCGGCACCGGTTCACGGTCGCCGCGCCCCCCGCCGCAACCGCCGAGCACACCCGCACGCCATAAGCCGGCGCCCCGCGTCCGGCCCACTCACCGCCCATCGCACCCGCAGGTGCGAACCAAACGCATGCGCCGCAGTCACTTCGAATCCATCCACGAGGCGCTCGAATGATCAGACTAAACCGTCTCAGCATGCACTACACCCTGGGTGCGGCGCGCATCGACATCCTGCGCGAGGTCGAGCTGCACATCGGTGCCGGCGAACGGATCGCGATCGCGGGTCCGTCCGGCTCGGGCAAGTCGTCGCTGCTACTGCTGCTCGCCGGGCTCGAACGGCCCGGCGCCGGCTCGGTCGAGTTCGACGGCGTCGCGCTCGACCGCCAGTCCAGCGACCAGTTGGCGGACCTGCGCCGCGATCACATGGGCATCGTGTTCCAGTCGTTTCACCTGGTGCCCAGCCTGAGCGCACTCGACAATGCCGCACTGCCGCTCGAAATCGCCGGACGGCGCGACGCCCGTGCACGGGCGCAGACCCTGCTCGAGAAAATCGGCCTGGGCCAGCGCCTCGACCACTATCCGGCACAGCTTTCCGGCGGCGAGCAGCAGCGGGTGGCCATCGCGCGGGCACTGGTCCATCGCCCCAAGCTGGTACTGGCCGACGAGCCGACCGGCAACCTCGACGACCGCACCGGCGCCGCCGTCGGCGAACTGTTGCTACAGCTCAATGCCGAATCGAACACCACCCTCGTGCTCGTGACCCATGACATGAATTTTGCCAATCGCTGCGACCGCGTGCTGCGCCTCCACGAAGGCCGGCTGACCGAGGTGACGGCACCGCGCGAACACGATCATGCCCATGCTGTTTAGGCTCGCCTGGCGCGACCTGCGCGGCAGCACCCGCACGCTGTGGGTCCTGTGCGCGTGCCTGGCTCTCGGCGTGACCCTGATCGCGGCCAGCGGCGGCCTTTATCGCCAGGTCAGCGCCGGCCTGCTGGCCGATACCCGCACGCTTTTCGGTGGCGACCTGGAGGTGCGCAGCCGATCGCCGCTACCCGATGACGTGCTCGCCTGGATGCACAGCCGCGGCCAGGTGTCGCGCCTGATCGAGCTGCGCACCATGTTGATGACCGAATCCGGCGAGGCCCACCTGGTCGAGCTGCAGAGCTTCGACGAGCACTACCCGCTCTATGGTTCGGTCGAGCTCGCACCGCCCGCGCCGCTTGCAGACGCGCTCGCGCCCCAAGCCGGCACATGGGGCGCGGCACTCGATCGGACGCTGGCCGAGCGGCTGGGCCTCGCGGTGGGCGATTCGATCGAACTGGGCTCCGCGCGCCTGGAGGTGCGGGCGCTGATCATGCGCCAGCCCGACCGCAGCCTGCGTGCCGACTGGAGCGGGCCGCCGGTGTTGATCGCTGCCGGCGCGCTGGCCGAAACCGCCTTGCTGCAACCCGGCAGCCGCCCCGCCCATCGCTATCGGGTGCGCACCGACGCCGCGCCCGACGACTGGCGCACCGCGTTCGCGACCGCCTTCCCCGGAACCGACTGGGAAATCCGCACCTTCATCGAACGCAATGCGCGCCTGGGCGAGGTGCTGGGCCAGATCGGCTCGGGCGTGCTGCTGATCGGCATCAGCGCCCTGTTCATCGGTGGCCTGGGCGTGTTCAACAGCGTGCATGCCTACCTGCAGGGCAAGCTCGGCACGCTGGCCACGCTGCGCGCGATCGGTTTGCGCGACCGGCAACTGGCTGCGATGTACCTGATCCAGATCCTGATCCTGGCCGCGGCCTCGAGCCTGGTGGGCATCGTGCTGGGCGGCCTGCTGGCACTGGTCGGCGGCGGCCTCGTCGGCGAGCGGCTGCCGCTGGCCGCAGCCAGCGTCCGCCTGCTGGCCGAGCCACTGGCGCTCGCCGGGCTCTTCGGCGTGAGCACCGCGGTGACGTTCGCGCTGCCGGCGCTCGGCCAGGCGCTGACCGTCAGCCCGGCGGCGCTGTTTCGCGGCATCGACGTCGACGCGACCCGTACGCCGCGGCGCGCCTGGGCGATGACGGCCGGTGCCGCCGTGCCGGCCCTGGGGCTGATGCTCGTGATCATGCCGGACGCCTGGTTCGGGGCGGGCTTCGCGCTCGCCCTGGCACTGACTCTGGCGCTCCTCGAGGGCATGGTGCGGGCACTGCGCCACATCGCCCGCAGGCTCTCGGAACACCCGCTTCTGGCGGAACGCTTCGCGCTGCGCCTGGCCTTGTCGGGGCTCCACCGTCCGGGTTCGCCGCTGCGCCCGACGCTGTTGTCGCTCGGCACCGCGCTGACCCTGCTGGTGGCCTCGACCCTGGTGGTGCACGCCCTAGTGCGGACGGTCGAGGACACGGTGCCCGCACGCGCGCCGGCGCTGGTCTTCTACGACGTCACCGCGGCCGACAAAGACGCTTTTGCCGAACTCATGGCGCAGTCGGCGACGCTCGGCCAGCTCGACCTCGCGCCGCTGGTGCTCGGCCGGCTCATCGCGGTCAACGGAGAAACCCTTCGCGACAGCGACGATTCCAGGCGCAGCCTCGAGGCGCGCGACGAACACAAGCTGAGTTATCTGCAGAATAATTTCGACCAGGTGGTCATCGAGCGTGGCGCCTGGTGGCCGGCCGACTACGCGGGGCCGCCGCGGGTTGCGATGGAAGATCGCGAAGCCGACCAGCTCGGGCTGAAGGTCGGCGATCGGCTGCGATTCGAGATTCTCGGCAGCACGCTGGATGCCGAGCTGGTCGGCATCTATGCGCAGAAGCGCTTCCAATCGCGCCTGTGGCTCGAGGCGATCTTCACCGACGGCGCCCTCGACCCATTCATCACCCGCTACGTGGGCATGGCCTACCTCGATCCGGCGGAGGCCGCCGCCGCCCAGAATCGCATCGCCGCCGCCCAACCCAACGTCGTGAGCGTGCGCACGGAGCTGCTCCTGAACGAAGCGCGCGGCATTCTCGGCCGCGCCGCCTCCGGCCTGAGCGCGATCGGCGCGGTGACGCTGCTGGCAAGCCTGCTCGTGCTGATCAGCGTCATCGCGGCGAACCGCATGCGCCACGTATACCTGGCCACGCTGCTGCACACGCTGGGCACCCGGCTCGGCGTGATCCGGCTCGGCCTGCATCTGGAATACTTCCTGCTGGCCGTGCTGACGACCGCGTTCGCGACGATCGTGGGCAGTGCCCTGGCGGGCATCCTGCTCCACCACCGGCTCCAGCTCGACACCCCGTTCGCGTGGTGGCCGGGCGCGCTGGTCGCGCTGGTGGTGAGCGTCGCATCGCTCGGGCTGGGTGCGCAACACCTGCTGCGGCGCTTGCGGCTGTCGCCCGCGGCCTTGCTGCGCGGCACCGACTGACGCCGCACCGGGCCACGCCGCGGCCCGTGGCCGCGCCCGGGCCCGGAGGCTGCGCGCTCAGTCCCAGCGCGACTCGTCCTCGCGCCGGCTGAAGGCGACGACCCGGCCGTCGGCCAAGAGCTGGCGAATGCGCCACGGCACACCGGCCTCGTCGAGCTCGAGCAGGCCGATGCCGCTGCCGTTGAGCAGACGCCGTCCATGCGGCGTGCCTTCGGGCTTGCGCGGAATGACCCGCATGTGGCGGCGGCGGGTGAACCAGTTGAGCGGCGAACGCGGCGAATACAGCCAGCGGTTGGCCCGGTCGAGCACGTCGAGCAGGCGCGGCGGAAACTCGTTGCGCAAGCCGCTGCTGCAGATCTGCCAGATGTCCGGGCCGCGGATGCGCCCGCGCAGCTCGACGTCGTAGACGAACGAATAGTGCACGTCGCCGGACAACACCACGAAATTTTGCGGCGTCCTGCGATGGCGGAAGATGTTGAGGATGGCCTCGGCCGCCCCGGGATGGGCCATCCAGTTTTCGGCGTCGACCATCAGGGGCTGTCCGATCCAGGTGAAACCGCGCTGGATGGTCTCGATCAGCTTCACCCCGAAAATCGGGGCGGACGACACCAGCAACACCGCCGACCTGCCGCGCAGGGTTTGCTGGAGATCGGTGAGGGCTTCCCAGTCCATCAGGCCCGACGGCTTGCGCGCGGCCGACTCGGAGCGCCAGCGGTGGGTGCGGCTGTCGATCACGACCAGCGGCGGCGAAGTCGGCCAGCAGTAATGCCAGGCATCGAAACGCAGCAGTTGGTCGATGCAGTCGTCGTGGCGCGCCCCGCCCGCGTCGGCCAAACAGGCCTGCAAGCTCGCCAGCATGTCGTTCAAGGTTTCCGGTTGGTTGCCCCAGGCCTGGTTGATCGCGTAGGCGACGAGTGCATTGCCGATCACGCGCCGGGAAAACGGGTGGCCGTAGGCCAGCTCTTCCCACTCGCGGCTGAGGTTCCAGTCGTCGGTGATGTCGTGATCGTCGAAGATCATCGCCACCGGCAGATGCGCGAGCAGCCGCCGCACCGCGGCCAGATCGCCGACGAAGGCTTCGATCGCGCACCGCTCGCGCGCGTACAGCGCCGCCGACTCCTCGTCCAGGCCCGGCGGCGGCGCCAGGTTTACCCCTTGCCAGGGCGCGGGCGACCAGGCCAGCAGATACATCGCCAGCACCTCGGCAAGCGTGATCAGATGGTTGTGGGCGCTGTCGGTGGTGAACACCGGTTTCTCGACACCGCCGAACAGCAGTTCGACGATGGCGTAGTTGTGCTTGTGGTGCGGCAAGAGGGTTTCGCGCCGATAAAAACCGTCCGGGTGGCGGTAGAGGTCGGCGGCGTCGTTCAGGCCGGAGTGTTCGGTGCCGGCCAGCTTCTCGACCGGCAGGCCCAGACGCTCGATCAATTGATGGATCGCATGCAACATCGGCCCGGCGACATCGTCGGCATAGATCTGGTCGCCCGAAAGCACCAGCGCTGCCGGCCATGCCGGCAGCGCGTCCCGCGCGTCCCGCGCGTCCTCCGCATCCGACGCGGGCGCCGCTCCGGCATCGACCCGGCCCGCGGCGATGCAGCGCGCGAGCAAGCGGTCGGCCTCCGCCAGGCCGTCGCCCGACGGGTGATGCGGCTTGCGGCACGAACCATGCAGCAAGGACGCGACCCGCTCGGTCAGCATGAATCCGGGCGTGCGCCGGCCCGGGTAGCACAGCTCGGGCGCCGCATCGAGCACGTCGTGCCAGTCCGGCTCCGGATCGTCGAGCGACGCGAACGCGAGGGTGTAGCCTATCCACCGCCCATACGGGAACGGCTCGCGCGGCGACAGATCGAGCAGCAGGTAATGCAGGCGCTCGCCCGCCACGAGATGGTGGCACTGCCCGTCGCCGGCTTCGAGCTCATGCTCGAGGCACAGGCCCTCGCCGCGGTCGAACATCACGCGCACGCGCAGCGCTCGCGTGCACGCGAGCCAGATGACCACGCGCCCGGGTTCGAGCCTGCGCAGGATCGGGCCGGCCAGTACCTGCGGAAGTTCGGTCATGGATCACCGCCGCCCGGCGCGGCACGGGAAATCGGCCGGCGTGTCGCACTTCGGTCGCAGTCGCGCATGCCTCATTCCTCGATGTCTACGACGACGCCGCCCGCGACGAGATCGAACAGCTCGATCACGTCGCGGTTGCGCATGCGTATGCAGCCATGGGAGCGCGCCACCCCCATCGGTTGATCGTCGCCGGTGCCGTGGATGTAGATGTAGCGGCGCATCGAATCGACCTGCCCGAGCCGGTTCCAGCCCGGCTCGCAGCCCGACAGCCACATGATGCGCGACAGGATCCAGTCGCGATCGGGGTTGGCCGCCGCAAAAGCCGGCGTCCAGATCTCGCCCGTGGGGCGGCGGCCGCGAAAGACGGCGCCGACGGGCGCCCCGGCGCCGATCCTGGCCCGCACCACATGCCGGCCGCGCGGCGTGCAGCCGCTGTCGCGACGCTCGCCGGGCCCGTTCAGCGCGGTCGATACCGGATAGCGCCGGATGCACGCCCCGTCGTCGCCGAAAAGGCTCAGGCGCTGAAGACCGAGGTCGATGTGGATGTGCATGCGCGCCCCGCTCAGGCCGACAGCGTGCGGCCGCGCCGGGCCGCGAAGAACGAAGACAGCAACGCGCCGCAGCGCGGCGCGAGGACATCGCCCAGCACTTCGGCATGATGGTTGAGGCGCCCCTCGGCGAACAGGTCGACCACGCTGCCGGCCACGCCGGTCTTGGGGTCGCGCGCACCGAACACCACCCGGGCGATACGCGCGTGCATGATGGCACCCGAGCACATCGCGCACGGCTCGAGCGTCACATAAAGCTCGCAGCCCGGCAGGCGATAGTTCGCCAGCCGCTGGGCGGCGTCGCGCAGGGCCATGATTTCGGCATGGGCGGTCGGATCGTGGCTGCGCACCGGCTGGTTGAAGCCGCGGCCGACCACCTCGCCGTTCAGCACCACGATCGCCCCCACCGGCACCTCGTCGCACGCGCCCGCCATGTGCGCCTGCTCGAGGGCGAGCTGCATGAACTGTTCGTCCCGTGTCATTGCCATTGGTCCTTCGACATCCCGGTCGCGAAGCGTCGAGTGTACTTCACCGCGCGGCGCCTGACGACCGTCACCGCAGTGCGTCATTGCGCCTATAATCCGACGCATCCTCAAATCCGACCCCGAGGCCCGCCCCAGATGTCAGAAGAAAATCAGTTCTTTCGTCCGATCAAGGACTTTTGCCAGCGCAACGTCGTGACCTGTGCGCCCGACGATGCGCTGGTCGATGTCGTTTCGGTGATGCGCGAACGCAACATCTCGAGCGTGGTGGTGTGCAGCGGCGACGAACCGCTGGGGATCTTCACCGATCGCGATCTGCGCAACAAGGTCGTCGCGCAGGGCAAGCAGCCCGCGCAGCTCAAGGTCAGCGACGTGATGAATGCGCCGCTCGCGGCCATTTCCGAAACCGCGGTGCTCTACGAGGCGCTTTACCGCATGTCGCGCCAGGGCATTCACCGGCTCGGGGTCGTCGATCAGCAACAGCGCCTGTGCGGCATCATCACCGACAGCGACATCCTGCGCCTGCAGGCGCATTCGCCGCATCAACTGGTGCTCGACATCGAGAAGGCCGGCAGCATCGACGACCTGCGCGAATTGCACGTCCGGATCGAAAAGCTGGTGCTACACCTGTCCGGCACCGGCATCGCAATCCGCGACATGGTCAAGCTGATCGCGCACCTGAACGACCAGATCCTGATTCGCCTGATCGGCCTGCTGCGCCGCGAGCGCCACCCGGATCTGCCCGAGGGCTTCGCCTTCGTGGTCATGGGCAGCGAAGGCCGCAGCGAGCAGACGCTGTCCACCGACCAGGATAACGCCATCATCTACTCGGACGATCTGGGCGCGGACGACATCGCCCGGCTCGAGGCCTTCTCGGTCGACCTGATCGACGCGCTGATCTCGATCGGCGTGCCGCCCTGCCCGGGCGGGATCATGGCGAAGAATCCACCCTGGCGGCGCAGCCTGCACGCGTGGACGCTCGAGCTCGACCGCTGGCTCGCTTCGCCGACCCCCGAAAACGTGATGCAGGGCAGCATGTTCTTCGACCTACGCACCCTGCACGGCGACCGCAGCCTGGAGCAGCGGCTCAAGACCCATGTGTTCGCACGCATCAAGGCCAACCCGCTGTTCCTGACCCGGATGGCCCAGAACATGATCACGTTCGCGCCGCCACTGGGCTGGTTCGGCAAAGTCAAAGTCGAAAAGGACGGCCCCAACAAGGGCAAGGTCGATATCAAGAAGGCCGGGATCTTCGCCGTGACCGACGGGATCAAGGCGCTCGCCCTCGAGGCCGGTGTGCTAGATGGCAGTTCTCACGACCGGCTGGAAGCGCTGGTCGCGAACGGCGTGGTGTCCGCGAGCGATGCGCGCGAATTGCGCGCGGCGTTCGACTTCATGGTGCGCATGCGCCTGCGCGGTCATGTCGAAGCGCTGCGCGAAGGTCGCGACCCGGGCAATTTCATCTCGCTGGATCAGCTCAACCGCCTCGAGCTGGCCGAACTGCGCATCGCGCTCGAGGGCGTGGCGAAGTTCCAGGAGTTCATCAAGCACCACTTCAAGCTGCACCTGATCGCACAGTAGGCCGGCCGCGGCGGCTCACGAAACCGCGCCCTGCTCTTCGAGCAGACGCGGCAGCGGCGCGCGCGCTTCGCGCTTGACCGCGCCGCGGGCGCGCCGGGCGGCGATCCGGCACAGCCCCCGGGCATCGGTGGCATCCTGCGGGAACATCGCATGGCCGAAGCTGGCGTCGATCCTGATCGCGCCGTCGCTCAACTCGCACGGCAGCGCAAGCTGTTCGCGCAGCTTGTTCATGATCGCCAGCACCTCGTCGAGATCGGCCACCGCTTCGCAGACCGCGGCGAAGCTCTGCGCGCCGGTCTTGGCCAGGCTGCTTTCGAGCCGCAGGGCTTCATCCAGGCGTCGCGACACCGCCGCGAGCAACTCCTCGCCGGCCTCGTCGCCGAACAGGCGCGCGACTTCGGGCGCGCTGCGGACTTCGATCCACACCACGGCCAGCGACACCTCGGCACGCGCCGATCGCTGCATGCCGCGCTCGATTCTGTCGCGCAACATCGCGGACGTGGCCAGCCCGGAGGCACGACCGGCTGCCGGCGCCGCGTTCGCCGACGCAGGCAAGCCGTCGCGATCGGATCCGGGCCCGCGCGGCGCATCGTCGTTGGGCACCGCGGACGGACGCACGCCAGCCGCCGGTTCGCCGGCACGTGATCGCAATCCGATCGCAAGCAGCAACGGCACGCCGAGCATCGTCAGCGCGACGATGATCCCGGCCGCGGTCACGAGGTGGACGGCACTCGCCCCGGACACTCCGGCGCCCTGCGATACCCCCCATGCCGGGCCGGCGAGCGCACCCAGTGCGGCCAACCCGAACACGGGCCCGCCCGCCACGCCGGCCGCCCGGCATCGCCACCCGGCGATCGCCAGCAGGCACGCCAGCACCGCGGCGCAGCCCGGCAGCATCGCGCCATGGCTCTCGCCGGCGATCAGCAGTGCCCCACCGATCCCCACGCCGGCGACCAGCACCCCCCGCCACAGGGCGCGGTCGAAGGGCGCCAGGCACGCGCCCATCTCGATGAATGCACGCCCGAACAACAACGCGAACGACACCATCGCAGCCGCGACGGCCGCATTCCACCACGTCGGGTCGGCCAGGGCCAACGACTGCAGCAGGGCCGCGCCAGGGGCCGCTTCAGCCGCAACCACCGGAGCGCACGCGCCGCCGAAAATCACCAGAAACGCGGAAATTTTGGTACTGAATGGACTTGGGATGGGCATGAGCACCTGGCTCGCAAGGCGCGAGCGTCGCAACAAATCGGAATGGGCAAGCTGGCGTCACATTACCGAACGGCTGTGAATCCGCCTGTGACGAACTGCTTGCCACGACTCAAATGCGCGAGGGCCGAGGCCACGTCTACACCCGCCGCCCGCACCCGCGCCGACCAGCCCCGGCACCATGCCGAGCCTCGGGCGGCATGCGTCCCGGGCACGCGCCTACCACGCCGGCATGGTCCGGGCGCCGCGGCATGCCGGTATAATCCGCGCACCGATCGTCCGCCGGACAGGGGGCCGCCGAAGCGCGCGAACCCCGCCCCGCCGACCGATCAGGAACATGCATCATGCTCCAGACCACCGACAAGGCACCTGACCCGATCGAACACGCCCACGCGCTCGCCGCCGCGGATGCGCTCGCGCGGCTCGACACGACGGAGGCCGGACTGCGCCGGGACGAAGCCGCGCGCCGTTTGCTGCGCTGCGGGCCCAACCAGCTTCCCGCAACCACGCGGGACGGCTTGCTGAAGCGCTTCTTCAAGCACTTTCACGACATCCTGATCTACATCCTGCTCGCCTCGGCGGCGGTCACCGCGCTCCTCGGGCACTGGATCGACACCGGGGTGATCCTGGCCGTGGTCATCGTCAACGCGGTCATCGGCTTCATTCAGGAGGGCAAGGCCGAGCAGGCCTTGGAGGGCATTCGCAAGATGCTGTCCGTCCACGCCCAGGCTCGCCGCGACGGCGACTGGACCGAGGTCGCGGCCGATACGCTGGTGCCCGGCGACATCGTGCGCCTGCGCTCGGGCGATCGCGTACCCGCGGACATGCGCCTGATCGCGGCCACCAAGCTGCGCATCGAGGAATCGGCGCTCACCGGCGAGTCGGTACCGTCCGACAAGTCCGCCGCCGCGGTCACGCGCACGGCGCTGCTGGCCGACCGCGACTGCATGGCCTACTCGGGCACCATCGTCGCGACCGGGCGGGGCATCGGCGTAGTCGTCGCAACCGGCCCGGCCACCGAGATCGGCCGGATCAACCGCATGATCGCGGAGGTCGAAACCCTGCAGACGCCGCTCACGCGCCAGATGACGCAGTTCGGCAAGCAGTTGTCGGCGGTGATCGTCGGACTCGCGCTGCTGATGGTGGCGACCGGCCTGATGCTGCACGGGTTCGCGCCGGGCGACGTCTTCCTGGCCTCGATCGGCTTCGCGGTCGCGGCGATTCCCGAGGGCTTGCCGGCGATTCTCACGATCACGCTGGCGCTCGGCGTGCAACGCATGGCGCGGCGCAATGCCATCACGCGCAAACTCGACGCGGTCGAAACCCTCGGCGCCGTCACGGTGATCTGCTCCGACAAGACCGGCACCCTCACCCGCAACGAGATGACGGCGCGCCATGTCGTCACCCGCGCCGGAACCTATGCGGTGAGCGGCACCGGCTACGGCCCGGAGGGTGAGATCAGGCTGGACGGCGAGCAGGTGGCGCTCGCCGCGCATCCGCAGCTCAACGCATTGATCGAAGTCGTTGCGGTCGCGAACGACACCGCACTCAGCCTCGAAGACGGGCAATGGCGGATCACCGGAGAGCCCACCGAGGGCGCACTGCGGGCACTGGCGGGCAAGGCCGGGTTCGAGGCCGGCGGATACGCGCGCGTCGCCGCGATTCCGTTCGAGTCCGACAACAAGTTCATGGCCACCTTGAACGACACGCCCGACGGCAAGACCCGCATCCTCCTCAAGGGCGCGCCGGATCGCCTGCTGGCCCGCTGCACCGCGCAGCTCGGCGCCGCCAACCGGCCGGAACCGATCGACGTCGGGTTCTGGGAGGCGCATGTCGAGCGCCTCGGCGCCGCGGGCCTGCGGGTTCTCGCCGCCGCGGCACGCGACACCCCCGCCGGCAAGCGCGACCTCGCGATCGACGATCTCGCCGAGGACATGGTGTTCCTGGGGCTCGTCGGCATCATCGATCCGCCGCGCCCCGAAGCGATCGCGGCGATCCGTACCTGCCACGGCGCCGGCATCCGGGTCAAGATGATCACCGGGGATCACGCCGGCACCGCCCGGGCCATCGGCCTCGAGATGGGCATCGGCCGGGGCGGTGCGCCGAGCGTGGTGACCGGCGCCGAAATCGAGGCGGCCTCCGACACCGAGCTGCGCCGGATCGTGGGCGATACCGACATCTTCGCCCGCACCAGCCCCGAGCACAAACTGCGCCTGGTCAAGGCGCTGCAGGCCAACGGCGAAGTGGTGGCGATGACGGGCGACGGCGTGAACGACGCCCCCGCGCTCAAGCGCGCCGACGTCGGCGTGGCGATGGGCATCAAGGGCACCGAGGCGACCAAGGAAGCGGCCGACATCGTGCTGGCCGACGACGACTTCTCGTCGATCGAGCGCGCGGTCGAGGAAGGCCGCACCATCTACGACAACCTGCAGAAGGCCATCCTGTTCATCCTTCCCACCAACGGCGCGCAGGGCCTGGTGATGCTTGCGGCGGTACTCTCCGGCATGGTGCTGCCGCTGACCCCGGTACAGATCCTGTGGGTCAACATGGTGGTGGCGATCACGCTCGCACTGGCGCTCGCGTTCGAACCGGCCGAACCCGGCGTGATGCGGCGTCCGCCGCACGCGCCCGGCGCGCCCATCATGCAGCGCGCCTTCCTGTGGCGCATCGGGCGGGTTTCGCTGCTGATCGGCGGCGCGACCATCGCCCTGTTCCAGATCGAACTGCGCCGTGGCATGCCGATGGACATCGCCCGCACCATGGCGGTCAGCACGCTGGTGCTCGCGCAGGCCTTCTACCTGGTCAATAGCCGTTTTCTGAACGGGTCGAGCCTGCGTCTCGCGCTGATGTTCACCAACCCGATCGCATGGGTGGCGCTGGGCGCGCTGCTTCTGCTGCAAGCGGCCTTCGTCTACCTGCCGGTCATGAACACCGTGTTCGGCACCGCGCCGCTGGCATTGCGGCACTGGCTGCTCCCGGTCGCGATCGGGCTCGGGGTGTTCGTGGCGGTCGAATTCGAGAAGGCCTTGACGCGGCGTTTCGGGCGCCCCTGAGCATGGCTCGATCGCGCGATCGCGCCGCCGGATTGATCGTGGCGGCGCGTGGCCGGCGTGCCGACACCGATCGCCGCCGTTCGATCTGGTACGCGAATCGAACCCTCTGCGACTCGCAGGCATCAAACTTGCTGTGATATCCTTCGTGTCGTTGGCGCGCAGCGATGGCATACGCGTCACATGCAACGGGTAGATTCCCGCTCCTGCCACCCGATTGATGACGAACCACCTCCAGCTCCAGTCCCGATGCTGCTTTTTTCATTGATTCTCGTTCCGTTCGCCGGAAGCCTGATCGCGGCCCTGATGCCCGAGGACGCGCGCAATCGCGAAGCCTGGCTCGCCGCCGGCGTGACGCTCTACGGACTGTTCGTCGCCGCCTCGCTGTACCCGGAAATTGCGGCGGGCGAGGTGCATCGTCACGAGTTTCAATGGCTTCCGGCGCAAGGGCTCGATTTCGTGCTGCGGGTGGATGGGCTGGCCTGGGTATTCACCATGCTGGTGCTGGCGATCGGCCTGCTGGTGGTGCTCTATGCCCGCTACTACATGTCGCCTTCCGATCCGGTGCCGCGTTTCTTTTCGTTCCTGCTCGCGTTCATGGGCTCGATGCTGGGCGTCGTGCTGTCCGGCAACCTGGTGCAACTGGTGGTGTTCTGGGAGCTCACCAGCCTGACCTCGTTCCTGCTGATCGCGTACTGGCACCATCGCGCCGACGCGCGGCGCGGCGCGCGCATGGCGTTCACCGTCACCGCGACCGGCGGGCTGTGCCTGATGGCCGGCGTGCTGGTGCTCGGGCACATCGCGGGCAGCTACGACCTGGACGTCGTGCTCGCCTCCGGGGATCTCATCCGCGCCCACGACCTCTACATGGTCGCGCTGGTGCTGATCGCGCTGGGCGCGCTCACCAAGAGCGCGCAGTTTCCGTTTCATTTCTGGCTGCCCCACGCGATGGCCGCGCCCACGCCGGTGTCGTCGTACCTGCACTCGGCGACGATGGTCAAGGCCGGCGTGTTTCTGCTGGTGCGGCTGTGGCCGGCACTGGCCGGCACCCCGGAGTGGACCTGGATCATCGGCGGGGCCGGCGTGTGCACGCTGCTGATCGGCGCCTTCGCCGCCATCTTCCAGCACGATCTCAAAGGTCTGCTCGCCTACTCGACGATCAGCCACCTCGGGCTGATCACGGTGCTGATCGGCATCGGCACGCCGCTCGCGATGGTCGCCGCGATCTTCCACATCCTCAACCACGCAACCTTCAAGGCGTCGCTGTTCATGGCCGCCGGCATCATCGATCACGAGACCGGCACGCGCGACATGCGGATCCTGCGCGGCCTGCGCCACAAGCTGCCGATCACGGCGACGCTCGCGATCGTCGCGGGTGCGGCGATGGCGGGCGTGCCGCTGCTCAACGGCTTCCTGTCCAAGGAGATGTTCTTTTCCGAAGCCCTGCTCGTGGGGTCGGAGCGCAACTGGTGGATGTCGATGGCGGCCGTGGCGATGGGCACTTTCAGCGTCGCCTATTCGCTGCGCTTCATCGCGATCTTCTTCGGCCCGCTGGCCACCGACCTGCCCCGCGAACCGCACGAGCCGCCACGCTGGATGCGGTTTCCGGTCGAGCTGCTGGTGCTCACCTGCCTGGTCGTGGGGGTAATGCCGGCGATCAGCATCGGACCGGTGCTGGATGTCGCGGTCCACGCGACCCTCGGCGCGAACACCCCGCATTACGACCTCGCGGTCTGGCACGGCTTCAACCTGCCGCTTCTGATGAGCGTGGTCGCGTTGATCGGCGGAGTGCTGTTCTACATCGTTCTGCGCGCGCGTTTCAACCTGAACGCGCGCGAGCACACGCCGCTGATCTACCGCTTCAACGGCGCCCAGACCTACGAAACCGTCATGTTGCGCCTGACCAGCGGCGCCGAATGGCTGCTCAAGCGCCTGGGCACCACCCGCCTGCAACCGCAACTGCTGCTGATGATGATCGCGATGATGGGCGTGCCGCTGCTGCTCGCCGGGATGCCGCAGCACTGGACGATCATCCCGCGGCAGGACGCCGACCCACTGTTCGCCGCCATCTGGATCATCGGCTGCGCATGCGCCGTGGCCGGCGCGTGGATGGCCAAGTACCACCGTCTGGCGGCGCTTACCCTGGTCGGCGGCACCGGCATCATCACCGCGGCCACCTTTCTGTGGCTGTCGGCGCCCGACCTCGCGCTCACCCAGTTGATGGTGGAAACCGTGACCACGGTCCTCATCCTGCTCGGCCTGCGCTGGCTGCCGCCACGCATCGCGCCGAAGGAGCTCGAACTCGCAACGCCGCGCCGCGCGTGGCTGCACCGCTCACGCGACCTGACCGTGGCAGTGGCGGGCGGTCTGGCCATGGCCGCGCTGACATACGCGGTGCTGATCCACCCCGCGTCGGACACGATTTCCAGCTTCTTCCTGCTGCGCGCGCTGGGTGAAGGCGGCGGCAGCAACGTGGTGAATGTGTTGCTGGTGGATTTCCGCAGCTTCGATACGCTCGGCGAGGTGACCGTGCTCAGCATCGTCGCGCTGACGGTGTATGCGCTGCTGCGCCGTTTCCGCCCGGCGGCCGAGAGCGCCGGCATACCCGCCCAGCAACGCCACGAGATCGATCCCGCCAGCCGCCAGACGCCGGCCGAACAGGCCAACAGCGGCTACCTGATGGTGGCCGGCATCTATCTGCGTCTGTTGCTGCCCTTCCTGGGCGTGATCGCCGTGTATTTCTTCATGCGCGGGCACAACCTGCCGGGCGGCGGCTTCGTCGCCGGCCTGATATTCGCAGTCGCGATCCTCGTCCAGTACATGCTCGCCGGCGCGGTCTGGGTCGAGAATCACCTGCGCCTGCGCCCCCATCGCTGGCTGGCTTTCGGCCTGGTGCTGGCGTGCATCACCGGCCTCGGTGCGTGGCTGTTCGGCCACCCCTTCCTGACCACCCACACGGCCCATGTGAGCCTGCCGCTGCTGGGTGATCTGCACCTGCCGAGTGCCTTCGTGTTCGATCTCGGGGTATTCACGGCGGTGGTCGGCACGACCATGCTGATCCTCGTCGCCCTCGCCCACCAGTCGGTACGCGCGCACCGCCTGCCGGGCGACGAGCCGGCGGACACCGGCCGGAGGGCAAGCTGATGGAACTCGTCGTCGCGATCTCCGTCGGGGTGGTGTTCGGCGCTGGAATCTGGTTGATCCTACGCCCGCGCACCTTCCAGCTGATCACCGGCCTGATGCTCATGTCGTACGCAGTGAATCTGTTCATCTTTGCGATGGGCCGCCTGTGGGTCAACCGGCCGCCGATCACCCCGGACCCCGGCATCGACCCGACCCAGTTCGCCGACCCGCTGCCGCAGGCGCTGGTTCTGACCGCGATCGTGATCGGCTTCGCAACCACCGCGCTCTATCTGGTGATCATGATCGGCGCACGCGGACTGACGGGCAGCGACCATGTCGATGGCGAGGAGCCGCGCGAATGAATGCGATCCCCTGGCCACAGCACCTGATCGTGCTGCCGGTGCTGGTGCCGCTGCTGGTCGGCGCGCTGCTGATTCCGGTCAACGAATCGCGCCATCAACTGAAATTCGCGTTCAACCTGGCGAGCACCACGCTGTCGCTGCTGATCGCCCTCGCCCTGCTGCTGATGGTGGACGGCGGGCACTGGCCACAGGACATCGGCGTGTATCTGGCGGCCAACTGGGCCGCGCCGTTCGGCATCGCGCTGGTGGTCGACCGGCTCGCGGCGCTGATGCTGCTGCTCACCGCCACCATCGCACTCGCGGTGCTGGTTTTCTCGATGCAGCGCTGGAGCCGCATCGGCGTGCATTTCCATTCACTGTTCCAGTTCCTGTTGATGGGGCTCAATGGCGCCTTCCTGACCAACGACCTGTTCAACCTGTTCGTGTTCTTCGAGGTGATGCTCGCGGCGTCGTACGGCCTGGTGCTGCACGGCTACAACCTGCGCCGCATCCGCACCGGCATGCAGTACGTCGCGATCAACCTGGTAGCATCGTTCCTGTTCCTGATCGGCGTCGCGCTGATCTACGCCGCGGCCGGCACCCTCAACATCGCCGACCTGGGCGCCCGGGTCGCTTTGCTGGGCGCCGAAGACGGCTATCTGCTCTCGGTCGGCGCCTGCATACTGGCCCTGGCGTTTCTGACCAAGGGCGCGATGTGGCCGCTCGGCTTCTGGCTGCCGGGCACCTATGCCGCGGCGTCGCCACCGGTTGCGGCGATGCTGGTGCTGATGACCAAGGTCGGTGTTTACGCGGTGCTGCGGGTCTGGCAGTCGATATTCGGCGACGAGGCAGGAGCGCTCACCGGCTTTGGCCTCGAAGCGCTGACGATCGGCGGCATGGCGACCCTCATGTTCGGCGCGATCGGCATGCTCGCCAGCCAGGATGGCGGGCGCATGGCCGGCTACGGCGCGATCATCTCGTCGGGCACCCTGCTCGCGGTGATCGGCCAGTCCGAAGCCGGGGTACTGGCCGCCGGCCTCTACTACTTGGTCGGCTCGACCCTGGCGATGGCCGCGTTCATGATGCTGATCGAGCTCACCGAGCGCATTCGCCCGCCGGGTGCGGCGCTGCTGGCAGTGACGATGGAAGCCTTCGCAATCGAAGACAAGCCCGAAGATCCGGTCGGGGTCGGCATCCCGCGGTCGCTGGCGTTCCTGGGCCTCGCATTCGCCGGCTGCGCACTGGTCATCAGCGGCATGCCGCCCCTGTCGGGTTTCGTTGCCAAGTTCAGCCTGTTCCACGCCTTGCTCGATGCGAGCGATGGCGGCGGGGCGACGGCCGTGGCGCCGATGACATGGCTGATGATGGCGCTGATCGTGTTCGCCGGCCTTGCCGCCATCATCGCCCTGATGCGCCTGGGCGTGCGCACGTTCTGGGCCTCGGGCGCGGTCGCGCCGCCGCGGTTGCAGTTCTCCGAGGCCGCGCCGATCGCCACGTTGGTGGTGCTGTGCGTCGTGCTGACGGTGCAGGCCGGCGCGGTTTTCGCCTATCTCGACCGCACGGTCTTCGGTCTGGCCCACAGCGGCGCCTATGCCGAACGCGTGACCGGCGAACCGCCGGTGAGCCGCGCAGCGGAAAACGGAGATCGGCCATGAAGCGCTGGTTGCCGTCGCTCCCGCTGTCGCTCGCGCTGTTCGCCACCTGGCTGCTGCTCAACCAGAGCATCGATCCCGCCCACCTGCTGCTGGGCGCGGTGCTCGCCATCGCCGCCCCGCTGCTCGCACGCCCGCTGCAGCCTCACGGCCATGCCCGCATCGGCCGGCCTCTCGCGCTCTTTCGCCTGCTGTGGCGATCCGCCATCGAGATCGTGCGCTCGTGCTTCAACGTGAGCCGCATCATCCTGTTCCGCAAGGCGGACGGCGTGAACTCGCAATTCATCCATGTGCCGCTGGAACTGCGCAGCCCCCATGGCCTGGCCCTGCTGTCGTGCCTGATCAATTCGACGCCCGGCACGGTTTGGGTGGAATTGCTGCCCGACAACAACGAGTTGCTGCTGCACGTGTTCGACCTGCACGACGAACAGTGGTGGATCAACACGATCAAGACACAGTACGAGCAGCCGATCCGCGAGCTTTTCGAGCCGGCCGCCGTCTCCGGAGAACACCCATGACGACTGCCGCCCTGCTGTCCGTCGCAATCTGGTTCGCCCTGGTATGCGTGGCCTTGTCGATGCTGTTGTGCGCCCTGCGTCTCGTGATCGGCCCCACCGCTCAAGACCGCATCCTCGCGCTGGATACGCTGTGGATGTGCACGATGCTGCTGGTGCTGATGCTGGGCATCCGCTTCGGCAACCTGATCTACTTCGAAGCGGCGATGTTGATCGCGTTGATCGGTTTCGTGTCGACGGTCGCGCTGGCCAAGTTCCTGATGCGCGGCGAGGTAATCGAATGAGCCCGGCCGACGCACTCCCGTGGTGGGCAGCCCTGCCGACCGCGCTCCTGCTGGTGTTCGGCGGCGTGATCACGCTCGTCGGCGCGCTCGGACTGGTACGCCTCAAGCACTTCTACCAGCGCATTCACGGCCCGGCGATTACGATCACCCTGGGCGCCGGCTGCATCCTGATTGCGTCGATGCTTTACTTCACCGTGCAACAGTCACGGCCGGTGATCCATGAACTCCTCATCAGCGCCTTCATCCTGATGAGCGCGCCGGTCGTCGCGATGCTGATCATGCGCGCGGCGGTGTATCGCGACCTGCGCGCCGGCCGCTTGATCACCGGCGCCGAGAAGCACGACGCACACCGCTCGGGCGGGGAGGATCGCGAGCGGACCTGACCCGTCGCGCGCGTGCGAAGCCGGCACGTCGACACACCCCGGCGCAAGCACAACCCGCCCGGACTCAGCCGATTGCCGGGCCACAAACCGTTCTCCGGCATGTGACGCCGGAGCGCCCCTTCTTCGGAATGCGATGCCTGGCTACCAGTTGCTCGCCGACGCGGTGCTCGTACTTCATGCCGCGATCGTCCTGTTCGTCGTTGCCGGCCTGCCCCTGATCCTGATCGGCAACCGCTACGGCTGGTCGTGGGTGAATGCCCCGTGGTTCCGGCTGACGCATGTCGCGACCATTGGCATCGTCGTCGCCGAAGCCTGGATCGGCATGGTGTGCCCGCTGACCACACTCGAGATGTGGTTGCGCGTGCGCGCGCAGACCCGGGCGGGCCCCTACTACGCCAACGGTTTCATCGAACACTGGCTGCAGGCGCTGCTGTTCTGGAACGCGCCCGCCTGGGTGTTCACCGGTTTGTACTCGATCTTCGGCCTCGCGGTGCTTGCCACATGGTGGCGCTTCCCACCGCGATTCGGTCGCGGCAAACCCAGTAGCGGAAGAACTCGCTAGCGCGCCTCCCGGTCACGTACCCGGATCTGTGTCAAACATCGCGCGCAGAAAGCAAAAACGCCACCTTTTTGAGGTGGCGTAAGTGCTTGATTCTTATGGCGCGCTCGGCAGGATTCGAACCCACGACCCCCTGGTTCGTAGCCAGGTACTCTATCCAACTGAGCTACGAGCGCGTTGCGAAGAAGCAGAATTATAGCCGTTAACTTGAACGCGTCAACACGTAAAACGTACTTTTTCGTTTTGTTCCCGCCATTGAGCCATGATGGCATATCGGTGCGCACTCCGGCCCCCGATCGGCCGTCGCGCGCAACCCCGTCAGCTGTCATCGCCAGACCCGCCTCCGATGTGTGCGTACCCGCATCGGAACGCATGCAATGAAGCAAGCCAAAGTGTTAACATCGGCGCGTCGGAATTGGACGGGCATTTGAGATGAGGCGGCCCTGCCAGAACCGCCGCACCGAGGCATTGCCCCAACGCAGGTACCCAAATGCATCGCGAAATAGACGTGAATCTCGTCAGCCTTCCGCCTGACGCCCTCGATGTCTGGGCAGACCTGCTGCGCGCCCACTTTCCCAGGCTGCAGTTGAGCGACCGGGCCAAATCGTCGGAACGGCTCATCGACGTGGTGGTTACCGGTGCGCGCATACTCGACTCGGGCGAGCTCGAACTCTACACCCGGACCGAACCCGGCGAAATCGTCTCGCTGCGCGTCGGCGCGCGCGAGTGGGTCTGGCGCTGAATCTGGATCTCGTCCGGGCACTGACTACATTGCCATAGCGAATCCCCGGATTCGACATATCGATGCTGCACTGCAGTAAATCGTGCTATCTTTGAATCGCACGGCGCGCGCCGTGCCGAGCGATTTCGCTGAGTTCCCTCGTAACGTTCAAGCACACACAACAGGCCGACGATGCCGAGACTAAGCGCCGAACCGCAGACGCCCTGCGATACACACGCCATCCCCGAGTACCTCAGCACCACGTACACCTGGGCCTACCTCAATCATCGCACACTGCCGTGGCTGGACCGCAGCCTGGTCGTCTCCGCGATCCTGTGGGGCAATGCCGGTCGCCTGATGCAGGCTGCGGTTGCCGAGTTTTCGACTGGGCAGCGGGTATTGCAGGCCGCCTGTGTCTATGGCGACTTCTCGCCGATGCTGGCGCGCCAGGTGGGCGCCGAGGGTGCACTCGACGTGGTCGATGTCGCCCCGATCCAGGTCGCCAACGTACGGCGCAAGTTTGCCGACCTGCCCCATGCCCAGGCGCGCCAGGCCGATCTCACCCTGCCACTCGACAAGACCTACCAGGGCGTGTGCTGTTTCTTCCTGCTCCACGAGGTGCCCGAGCACCAGCGGGCAAAGATCGTCGACAACCTTCTGGCAGCGGTCGAACCCGGAGGCAAGGCTTTGTTCGTCGACTATCACCGCCCTCGCCGCTGGCATCCGCTGGCTCCGGTGATGAAGCTCGTGTTCCGCTGGCTGGAGCCGTATGCACCGTCGCTGCTCGATGTGCCGATCGAATCCATGAGCCCCCGGTCAAGCGATTTCACCTGGCAACGCCGCACGGTATTCGGCGGCCTGTATCAACACGTCCTCGCAACCCGCAAACCCGCCGCTGCCTGACGCAGAAGCCACGCCACACCGCGGCTGGCAGCACGGACCGTTAACACCCCACCGCGGCCAGCACACGCAGCGGGCCGGTCGCGCGAATCGCCTCGACCTGCTCCGGCCGGCGCACGTAGAGCGTGCCGCCGTATGACAGCGCGTTGATCGATACCTCGTCAAAATGCTCGCGACTGCGCGGCACCAGCATCAGCCAGCCGTCGCCGGTCAACAAATTGAACGAGGGCAGCAGACCGTTGACGTCGGGCGTCAGCGCCAAGCCTCTGCATGCCAGCCCGAACGCGGTATGCATGCTGTGTGCCGCAACCTCGACCGACGTACCGGTGGCGTTCCTGACCCTGACGAAGCAGTGCTGCATCGGTAGCGCCGGATGGCGCGCGAGACCGTGCTCGGCGAGCGTCGCCGGCAGCCCGTTCGCCAGCAGCCGCAGCGACGCATTGCCCGCCGCCGCCGGAATCCACTGGACGTGCTTGTGGCGCTGGCTCGCCCCCGCCGGCGCTCCGCCGTTGTAGAAGCCCAGCCCGCCGTATTCGCCCATCACCCGCGCCAGCGCGGCGAAGTCGATCGGCGCCAGCGGAATCAGTTGCTCTTCGAAGGTCCGCCTGGCCAACACCAGGTGACGATCGCACACCGGAAACTTGTTCAGGATCGCGACATGGTGCTCACCCACCGGCCCCACCGTCAACGCGGGCTCGGGCGCCAGAAACGGATTGAAATCCGGATCGCGCGGCCCGCCGGGGAGCGTCACCTTGGCGGCATCCTTGACGGCAAGCGACGACACCCAGCGCACGATGAAGCGCAGGCCGGCGTCTTCGAGAACGGTTTCCTCCGCCTGTATCGGCAACAGGTCGCCCGACGCGCGGGCACTGGCACTACGCTCATCGACCGCTTGCAAAAATTCGGCATTCATGTTTTGTCTCCGGTTTGACGATCAGTCTTGGACACTCGATCCGACATGTACAGGTATCGCGCCGCGGCATCAAGCCCCGCGTTCCCGGCTCAGGCCTTCGCCGGCCGATTGGCGATCCAGATCCCCATGCCCACCAGCAGCAGTGCCAGCACGACCAGGGGGGTCAGCGGTTCATCCAGCAGCAGCACCCCGGCGAGCACACCCATGACCGGGGTCAGGAACGAGAACGACGAGATCCGGGTGGCGGGATAGCGGCGGATCAGCCAGAACCAGGCGAGGTAGGCCCCGCTCGCGACCACCACGATCTGATAGGCGAGCGACGCCCACACGCGCGCGCTCGGGGCGAACACCCCGGCCTCGCCGAACGCGAGCGCCAGTAGCGGCAACACCAGCGCGGACACCCCCAACTGGTACAACAGCGTCTTTTCGGGCGCGCTGCGCGCGAGTACGGTCGCCTTGACGGTCAGCGTGGTGGCCGCCCACAAGAGCGCCCCCACCAGCATCATCAGGTCGCCGATCCAGGCCGTCCCGGCCGGGCGGACGAGGTTCTCGCCAAACAGCAGCAACACCCCGGCGAACGCCAGCGCCATGCCCAGCCACTGCGCCTTGCGCATATTCTCGTTCGGCAGCCACCACAACGCGCCCAGCGCCACGAAAAAAGGCGCGGTATATAAGAAGATCACCCCGCGCGAGGCATCGGTGAATTGCAGCGCGGTGAAGATCATGCCGAACTCGCCGGCAAACAGCGCCCCGGTCGCGATACCCGGCCACAGGGTGCCGTCGGCATCCCACAAGCGGATTCCACGCCATTGCGCCCACACCCAGACCAGCACGGCCGCGCCGGCCGAACGCAGTCCCGACTGCCAGATCGGCGAAATGCCCTCGTTGCCCCATTTGACGACCACGTTCTGCACGCCCAGGACGGCGCACATCAACACCATCATCACGACCGCGAGGCGATCCAGCTCGGCTTTCTGCGCAGGCATCAGTGGCACGTCCGCATCGGTCAATCGACGACCCGCACCGGCCCGATGCCGGACGGGAACTGCAGGCGCGCACGCAATGCCCGCGTGACCTCGATCACGCCATCCTGATCGACCCTCAACGCATGCTCGATGCCGTAGCGGCGGGTTTGCTCGCGCCAGCCGTCGGCGGCGATGAACGCGGGCTTGCTGGCGGCATCCGAGAGCGTGCCGGCATCGGCGCGCGGCGTGATCAACACCGACAAGGACTGCGTTCCGCGCGCAGGCTCGCCGCTGCGCGGATCGAGCAGGTGGGCGTAGCGCACACCGTCGAGTTCGAAAAACCGCTGGTAGTCGCCCGAGGTGCCGATCGCCTCGCCGTCGTAGATCGGCAGGGTTGCGAGCGGGCGCGGCTCACGCGGATGCTGGATGCCCAGGCGCCACGGCGTATTTCCCTTGCCGCCCAAGGCCATGACATTGCCGCCGATGTTCACCAGCGCATTCGCGATGCCGCGCTCGCGCAAGATCGCGACCGCCCGGTCGAGCGCATAGCCCTTGGCGTACCCGCCCAGGTCGATCCGCACCGCCGGATTGGCACTCGAGACCCAGTTGCCATCGATGCTCAGATCGGTCATGCGCGGATGGGCTGCGATCAGCGCCGCAAGCGCATCGGGTTCGGGGCGGACCGGCACGAATTCGTCGTCATGAAACCCCCACAGCGCGATCAAGCTGCCAATGGCCGGATCGAAGAGGCCGTCGCCGAGCGCGGCCAGCCGTTGCGCATCCCTCAGCAGCGCGGCAAGCTCGTCCGACACCTCGATACGCTCGCCGCGCGCGATCGCCTCGTTCAGCCGGGTGAGCTCGGACGGCTCCCAGGCGTGATAGCTACGATGCAGGCGATCGAACTCTCGCAGCACCGCGGCCATGGCGGTCTCGGCGGTCTCGGCGGTCTCGCCATACACGCTCAGATCGACCCGCGTGCCGAATACGTACGCCTCCTGGTGCATCACCTGCGGGCGCGAACACCCCTGCGACGCGACGACGACGAGCAATGCGAGAAACGCCGCAGCCAGGCGGCGAACAAGAACCTCGCCGCGGATCATGCGCAGGCAGCTTCGAGCTTGTCGACGAACAGTCCGGCAACCGAAAACCCGGTCTGCGCGCCGATCTCGACGAAGCAGGTGGGGCTGGTGCAATTGACCTCGGTCAGGCAGCCGCCGATGACGTCGAGTCCGATCACCATCAGACCGCGCGCCCACAGCACCGGTGCGAGCGCCTCGGCAATCTCGCGCTCGCGCGCGGTCAGCGGCATGGCCACGCCGCGCCCGCCGGCGGCGAGATTGCCACGGGTTTCGCCCGCCTTGGGAATGCGCGCGAGCGCATACGGCACGACCTCGCCCCCGATGATCAGCACCCGCTTGTCGCCCTCGACGATCTCGGGCAGATAGCGCTGCGCCATGATCGTGCGCCGCCCATCGACGGTCAGGGTTTCGACGATCACATTGCGATTGGGGTCATCCGCGCGCACCCTGAAAATCTGGCTGCCGCCCATGCCGTCGAGCGGTTTCAACACCACGTCGCCGAATTCGGAGATGAAGGCGTGGATGTCCACCGCTTCGCGCGACACCAGCGTGGTCGCGATGAACTGCGCGAATTCGGTGATCGCGAGCTTTTCGGAATGATCACGAATCGCGCGCGGGTCGTTGAACACCCGCGCGCCGCCCGCCACCGCCCGCTCGAGCAGCCAGGTGGCGGCGACATACTCGAAATCGAAGGGCGGATCCTGGCGCATCACCACCGCATCGAACGCAGCGAGCGGCGTCTCGGCGGTCTGGCCGGCCTCGTACCAGGCATGATCGTCAGCCGAGACGCGCAGGGAAACCGCCCGCGCGGACACCACCCCGTCCCGCCAGGCCAACGCCTCGCGCCGCACCGCAAAGACCGCGTGACCGCGCCGGGTCGCCTCGCGCATCATCGCGACGCTCGAGTCCTTGTAGGGTTTCAGATGCTCGAGCGGATCGAGAATGAAGGCGAGTTTGAGGCTGCGTGCCATGAGTGCTCGGTATTCCGGTGCTGTTCAGACCAGCGCTTCGGCTTCGGCCGGCGCGGTCTCCTCGATCTCGACCGACGCGGCCAGCAGGGCCAGACGTGCGACCACACCATAGGCGTAGAAGCGGTTCGGCGGCGCATCCGGCGCCTGGCCGCTGTCCGGCAGCGTGCAGCAGGTGTCGAAGGCCAGCGGACGGAAATGCATGCCCGGCGCATTGAGATTCTCGTCCCGGCCGCGCTCGGTATGCACCCGGTAGAAACCGCCCACCACATAATGGTCCATCATGTAGATCACCGGCTCGGCCACCGCCGAATCGAGCGTCTCGAAAGTATGCACGCCCTCCTGGATGATCACTTCGTGCACCTGTAGGCCTTCCTTGACCACGGCCATCTTGTTGCGCTGGCGGCGGTTGAGCCCGATCACCTCGGACGCGTCCTTGACCGTCATGACGCCCATGCCGTAGGTGCCGGCATCGGCCTTGACCACCACGAACGGCGTCTCGGTGATGCCGTACTCCCGATACTTGGCGCGAATCCCGGTAAGCAGCGCATCCACCTGCGCAGCCAGGCATTCCTCGCCGGTGCGCTCCTGGAAGTTGATCTGCCCGCACACCCCGAACTCGGGGTTGATGCGCCACGGATCGATGCCGATGACATCGGCGAACTCGCGCGCCACCCGGTCGTAGGCCGCGGCGTGGCGGGACTTGCGCCGAACATGCCAGCCGGCATGCAGGGGCGGAATCACCCACTGTTCGTCCAGCCCCCTGAGCAGCCCCGGCACGCCGGCCGACAAATCGTTGTTGAGCAATACCGCGCACGGATCGAATCCGGCCAGTCCGATCCGCCCGTCCTTGCGCAGCAAGGGTTCGAGGGTCAGCGTGGCGCCGTCGGGAAGCTCGAGCGTGGTCGGCGCGGTGATGTCGGGCAAGAGGCTGCCGATACGCACGTTGAGCCCGGTGAGACGCAGGATCGCGACCAGCTTCGCGACGTTCTGCAGATAGAACTGGTTGCGGGTGTGGTTCTCGGGAATCAGCAGCAGGTGCCGCGCATCCGGGCAGATGCGCTCGATCGCCGCCTGCGCCGCCTGCACGCACAGCGGCATGAAGGCATCCGGCAGATTGTTGAATCCGCCCGGAAACAGGTTCATGTCGACCGGCGCGAGCTTGAAGCCCGAATTGCGCAGATCGGTCGATCCGTAGAACGGCGGCATGTGATCCTGCCACTGTACCCGCATCCACTGCTCGATATCGCTCGCGGAATCGAGAAAGCGTTTTTCAAGCTCCAGCAGCGGGCCGGTCAGCGCGGTGGTGAGGTGTGGGACCATAAATGCTGTTCTCGCGTGGGCCGCAGCGAAACGGCTGCGGCGAATCGTTTGGCGGCCATCTTACACCAGACCATGAGCGGCGCTCACCATTCGGGTGCGCGCCCGACGGTCTTCGGCCGGTGAGCGGAGATCGGGATATCCAGGCCGGTCCGCCGCCGCGGCGATTGACTCCGGCCCGGTTTGCGGTAGTCTCTGCGGCTCTTTCACCCAAGGAGCCCTCCGATGGCCAAAGCCACTGCCCGCCACATCCTCGTCGATACCGAAGCCCGCTGCAACGAACTGAAGACCGCGATCGAGGCCGGCGCCGATTTTGCCCAATTGGCAAAAGAACACTCGACCTGCCCGTCGGGCCGCGATGGCGGCAACCTGGGTTCCTTCGGCCCCGGGCAGATGGTCAAGGAATTCGACACCGTGGTGTTCAGCGCCCCGATCAATGTCGTTCAGGGTCCGGTCAAGACCCAGTTCGGCTATCACCTGCTCGAAGTCACCAGCCGCCGCGACTGACGCGGCCACGCTCCACCCGAGCGCGCGACGGCGTCATTCGGGTGAGCGCTCGATCAGCGTCAAGCCCGCCGGCAGCGATTCGCCGAAGGCGCGCCGCCGGTCGGCCTCATCCAGTGCCACGACGCTGCGCACCTGGTTGATCCAGCGCTCGGGCGCGCCCGCCTGGGTCAGCCGCCGCGCCACTTCTTCACGCAGCCCGGGCGGCAGGTCGCGGGCGCGGTCGCCGGTAAGGCGTGCGAGCTGCGCGGCCGCGAATGCCGCCGGCTCGACTTTTTTCCAGTTCAAGGCCAGGACCGCGTCGAGCCAGCCGCCCGCCACTTCGGGCGGCACCACCGTGTGCGGACTGGCATAAAGCGGCTCGCGCGCGCCGACCCGGCCCAAAGCCCACCATGCCTGGGGTTTCTCGGCCGGCTGGGCCAGGCGTTCGAGCAGCCATCGACCCACTTCGACCTTGTGGCCCAGCGGCGCCCGCTCGAGCGAGGCCGCGAGGCGCACCATGTCGTCATAGGCCCCCGCTGCCGCGCCGGGATTGCGGCGCGGCGCCGCGACCGCGGCTTCGAGCTGCTCGGCCACACGCTCGAGCAGCACCAGTTGCGCCGCCTCGTCCAGGCCGGCGGCGACCCGGCGCCACAGCGTCCACCATTCCGACCAGTTCTGGCGTTCGTTGACATACTGGATGCCCTGCTCGAACAGCGGCCACAGCTGTGCCACGCGCCAGCCGTCGAGGGGCGCACCGATACCGGGACGCAGGCAGTAGCCGACAAGATTCAGCCAGGCCCGCTCGTGCTCGGCGGTGCGCCGCCGCCGCCGCGCGCGCGCCCACAACGCATCGAACAACGCGCGAGCGAGCGCCATGTCCCAGTCGTCGCGCCGGCCGAGCAATCCTTCCAGCTCACCGCGCAGCTGTCGCACCGGCTTGTCGGCGCCGTCGCGCGACGGCGCGCCGAAAACCTTGTCCATGCGCTCGACCGCCGACTCGAAACGGGGCGGCAGTCCGGCACGCGGATCGACCACGGCAGCATCCTCCTCGCGCGCCCGCAGTTCGAACTCCAGCAGCCAGCGCCGCTCCGGCTCCGCGACGCTCACGCAGTGCATCCGCAGGGTGCCGATTTCGGTCATGGTGCTGGCGAGCGCCACCATGACCTCGCCACGCGCCCCGCTTTCGCCCCCGGCCTCGACGACGGTTGCGATCGGCGGCAAGCGCACGAACGCATCCCCTTCGAGCGACACCAGTTCGCCCGGCGCATAGACGACATCGGCGCTCGACGCGACCACGTGAAAGCGCACCGGTTGCCCCACGCGCAAGCCGAAACGCCGGTCGGCCAGGTGAACCTCTTCGCCCTCGCCCGCACCGCGCGGCAGCACACAGATGGCACGTGGGCGCGCCGCAGCACCATCCGGTTCGTCCTCGATCACCAGAAAATAGCTGCGCGCCGAACCTCCGCCGATCGCCGGGGCCAGGCCCTCGCGAACGAGCGCGCAGGCTACCGCGCCGAGCGCCACCGCCACGTCGGGATCGGCATTGGCCAGCACGCGCGGCGGCGCCCCGCGCCAGTCGGCGAGGGTGTCGACGAGGCGCGCGGCCAGTAGCGGCGAATGAAACACGCCGCCGTTGAGCAACACCGTATCCGGCACCGCCAGCGCGCCGCCCCCTGCCAGGCCCAGCGCCTCGCCGGCCACCGTGGCATGGCGGCGCAGGAATTCGCCCAGATGGCGCGTGATCGCCGGATCGGCCGGGTACGGCAGGCCGAATTCGACGATCCCGGCGCGCCGCCGCCGCGGCGCCTCATCCGGCGCGGCGGCGGGAAAGAAGCCGTCGACCGCAAGCTGTATCACTTCGTCGCGGCTCAGTTCGACCGAGCGGGCACCGCCCACCAGCCGGGCGCCGCTGCCGAGCAGGGTCACCTTGACGCCTTCGGGCGCCTCGGCGACCAGCAGGTGCTCCTTGGCCATGCGGCAGTGCTGCACCAGTTGCGAGAAGCGTGCGGTGCTCAGGCGTTGCCCGGCTTCGGCGAGGCGCGGCTCGAGCAGATGCGCGAGCGCCAGATCCATGTTGTCGCCACCCAGCATCAGGTGCTCGCCCACCCCGATGCGGGTGAGCGTCGGGACGCCGCCCGCGGCCGGATCGTGGGCGACCTGGATCAGGGTGAAATCGGTGGTGCCGCCGCCGACGTCGCACACCAGCAGCAGGCGGCTCAGGTGTAGCTCGGCGGCCAGGTTCGCACGCTGACGGAACAGCCAGTCATAGCAGGCGGCCTGCGGCTCCTCGAGCAGGCGCAGCCTGGGCAGACCGGCCAGCCGCGCCGCCTCGAGCGTGAGCGCGCGCGCGCCCTCGTCGAACGAGGCCGGCACGGTGAGCACCAGTTCCTGGTCTTCCAGCGGCGCGTCGGGAAACTGCCGCCGCCACGCCGCGCGCGCGTGGGCGAGATAGCTCGCGCTCGCGGCGAGCGGCGACACCTTGGCCACCTCCTCGCCCGCACCCCATGGCAGGATCGGCGCGAGCCTGTCGACGGCGGCATGCGACAGCCAGCTCTTGGCACTTGCCACCACCCGCCCCGGCACCTGCGCGCCCAGATCGCGGGCGAGGCTGCCGACGACCGCCTGCGCGACCCCGCCCGGGTCCGGCACCGTCCAGGGCAAATGGGTTTCACCCGGCGCCAGCTCGCCTTCGGCCGGGTGGTAGCGCACCGAGGGCAGCAGGGGCCGCTCGGCCACCGTGCCCGGCGCCACCAGTTGCGCGATCGGCAACAGGCGGATCTCGTCGCTGCCCGGCGCGGCGAACGCCACCACGGTGTGGCTGGTGCCCAGGTCGATGCCCACGCGGTAGCCGCGCACCGGCCTCTCAACCGACACGCGGCACCCGGTCTGCAAGGCGGCACAGGGCGACATGCGCCCGATCACAACGCCCGTTCATCTCAGGCCGGGGTATCGGCGCGCACCTCGAACTCGACCTTCCAGCGCTGATCGCCGTCGGCCGGCACGGCCTCGAGTTCCAGCGTGCCCGCCTCGGTCACCCGCGCATGCAGCCTGACCCGCACGATCTCGCCTGCCTTGCGCCCGTCGGCCGGCAGCGTCGCCTCGATCTCGTCGAGCTCCTGCAGTTCGTCGTCGTTCCAGGCGTCGAGCAGCGTGCCCACCTGGTCCTGCCGCCGCACCGACGACCCGAAGAAGCGAAACCGCACCGGCTCGCCCACCACCAGGCCGAACTCCTGCGCCGGCAAGGGCGCCTCGGTCCCCTCCTCCATCCCGAACGGCGCGAGGCACAGTGCCTCGATCGGCGGCTCCATGCCGGGCACGGCCGGCATCGCGGATTCGACCGCGACGTAGTAGGCGCGGGCGGTGCCGCCGCGAATGCGCACCCCGCGGCCACGGCGCACATAGCCGTAGTACGCGGCGCCGCGCGCCACCGCCAGGTCCAGATCGGCCCCGGCGAGCAGGCGCGCCGGCGGCGCCCCTTCGGCATCGAGCCAGGCCGCGAGCGTGGCCAACAGACGCTGGGCGAGCAACTCGGACTTCAGCACCCCGCCGTTGAACAGGACCGCGGTCGGATGCAGGAAGCTCGCGTCGGCCGGCGGCGCCGCGTCGAAACCCTCGAGTTCGGCGGTGGCGTCGCGCTGGCGGGTCAGAAAGGCGGCGAGGTGGCGGGTGACGGCGGCGTCCTGCGCATACGGCAGGCCCAGTTGGGTGAGCGCGCTGCGCGCGCGCGCCTGGGGATGCTCCGACACGCCGACCTGCGGAAAAAAGCCGTCGAGCAGCAAGGTGTCGAGCTCGGCGCGGGTGAGCTCGGTGCGAATCGATCCGCCCACCAGCTTCGAGCCACGGCTGGGCACCACCAGCGGCACTGCTTCGAGGCTCGCGTCGCCCAGCAGGCCTTCCTTGGCCGCGCGGCAGGCGTGCGACAGCGCCCGCGTCTGCCAAGCGTCGAGCTTGGTGCCCTGCGCCGCCAGCTTGCGCACCACCCCGTACGCGAGCGCGAGATCCATGTTGTCGCCGCCCAGCAGGATGTGATCGCCGACCGCCACCCGGTGCGGCTCGAGGGTGCCATTACGCTCGACCACCGCGATCAGCGACAGGTCGGTGGTGCCACCACCGACATCGACCACGAGGATGATGTCGCCGGGCCGGACCGCCTTGCGCCAGGCGCCGGCACTGTTCTGGATCCAGCTGTAGAGCGCGGCCTGCGGCTCCTCGAGCAGCGTCAGGCGCGCATAACCGGCGGCGCTCGCGGCCTCGGCGGTGAGTTCGCGCGCGACCGGATCGAACGACGCGGGAATGGTGACGGTGACGTCCTGCTCGTCGAAGGGCGCGTCGGGGTGCGCCGCGTTCCAGGCTTCGCGCAGATGGCCGAGGTAGCGCACCGAAGCCTCGAACGGCGAGATGCGTGCGAGCTCGTCGGGCGCGTCGGCGGGCAGGATCGGCCCGCGCCGGTCGACGCCGGGATGGCACAGCCAGCTCTTGGCGCTCGCGACCATGCGAATCGGGGTGGTCGCGCCGCGCGCACGCGCGAACGCGCCGACCGCGAAATCCTGCGCCGAAGTCCACGGCAGCCCGAGATCGCCCGGCGCGAGTTCGCTCTCGTGCGGCAGATAGACGAAAGACGGCAGCAGCGCCAGCGACTCCACCGTGCCGGGGGCGCTCAGTTGCGGTACCTGCAGCACCGCAAGTTCGGCCTGCTCGCCGTCGCTCGCCCGTGTATCGACGTACGACAGTGCGCAATGGGTGGTCCCGAGGTCGACCCCGATCGCGTAGCGCGGCGCGCCGTCATCCCCTGCCGGGTCCAGATCGTGCTCGCTCATAGTTCGACCTCCGCCGGGGCGATGATGGTGCTGTCGTGGCCTTGCGAGAGGCTCGGCAAGCGGGAGGCGGCGACCCGCCAGCCGCGATGGGTGAGTTGCCCGGCGAAAGGCGGCTGCCCGACCACGTTGCCGCTCACCCGGATCGCCGCGGCGTCGAAGCCGGCCGGCAGGCTGATCCGGTCGCCTTCGTTTTCGTGCCGCACCGGCTCGAGGCTGAAATGCTCGCGCAACGCCTTGCGGCAACCGTCATGCACGAGCCGCGCGGCCGCGCCGACGTCGGCGTCGGCGTAGGCGGCAATGTCTTCCTCGACGAAATCGACCAGGCGCGCTTCGCGCTGCAACAAGGCCAGCAACTGCAGCGCCGCATCCGGCGCCACTTCGCGCAGGGGGCTCACCGGCGCGGTCTCGGGTGGCGCCTCGGGCACCGATTCGGCAGCCGCGCCGGTGCGCAGGCGCCGGATGCTCGAGGCCAGATCGGCATTGCCGAGGATCGCGAAGAAGGTACCGAAGGCAAGCGAAATGCGGCCAGGCAGAGAGGGTTTGGGGTCGGCCATGCGGGCTCTCCTGATGTGCGGGTCATGGGGGCGGGCCGCGGGTCACACTGCGTGGTCACCCGGGCCGGCATACGCGCCACGGCGCATGCCACGGCGAACGCGCCGGATTTTGCACTGCAATATAACCCATCTGCCGCCAAACCCCGACCAAGTGGCGGCGAAGATACCCCACTATCGACCGGATTCGCCATCGGTTCGTCGTTCCGCGGCGGGCGCCGCCTCCCGATGCCGCCTCGCCCGCGAGCGCGCTCAGAGGCGCTCGAAGACCCCCGCGGCGCCCATGCCGGTGCCGACGCACATGCTGACCATGCCGTACTTGCCGCCGGTACGGCACAGGCCATGCAGCAGCGTCGCGGTGCGGATGGCGCCGGTGGCGCCGAGCGGGTGGCCAAGCGCGATCGCGCCGCCGAGCGGGTTGATCTTCGACGGATCGAGGCCGAGTTCCTTGATCACCGCCAGGGCCTGCGCGGCGAAGGCTTCGTTCAACTCGATCCAGTCGAGGTCTTGCGCGCCGATGCCGACCCGCCGCAACACCTTGGGAATCGCCACGATCGGGCCGACGCCCATGATCTCCGGTGCCACCCCGGCGACGGCATAGCCGGCGAAGCGGGCGAGCGGCGTGAGCCCGTGTTCCTTCACGACCCGCTCCGAGACCAGCATCACGCTGCCGGCGCCATCGGACATCTGCGAGGCATTGCCCGCGGTGACCGAACCCTTGGCATCGAAGACCGGGCGCAGCCTGGCCAGCGTGTCGACCGAAACATCGCGGCGCGCGCCTTCGTCGTCGGTCGGCGTGCGCGCGCGCTGCCGGACCTCGCCGGTCACCAGGTCGGGCACGTGGTCGCACACGCTGAAGGGCGCGATCTCGGCCTTGAAATGGCCGCCGGCGATGGCGTCGCAGGCCTTGCGGTGTGAGGCTGCGGCGAACACGTCCTGCGCCTCGCGGCTGATCTCCCAGCGCTGTGCGACCCGCTCGGCGGTCAGGCCCATGCCGTAGGCGATGCCGATGTTCTCATCCGAAAACAAAACCGGGTTGGGCGCCACCTTGTTGCCCATGATGGCGGACATCGCGGTCATCGACTCCGTGCCGGCGGCGATCATCACGTCGGCCAGGCCGAGACGGATCTGGTTGGCGGCGTCGGCCACCGCCTGCAGGCCGGACGCGCAGAAGCGGTTGACGGTGATGCCCGGGACGGTGTTCGGCAGGCCGGCGAGCAGCGCGCCGATGCGGGCGACGTTCATGCCCTGCTCCGCTTCGGGGATAGCGCAGCCGACGATGACGTCGCCGATGCGGGCCGGATCGAGCGCCGGCACCTGCGCGACCACCGAACGGATCGCGTGGGCCAGCATGTCGTCCGGGCGGGCGTTCGCGAACATCCCGTTGCGCCTGGCCACCGGCAGGCGGGTCGCGGCGACGATGTAGGCATCCTGAATCTGTTTGCTCATTTTGGTGTGCTCTCCTCGGCCGGATCAGTTGCGCAGCGGCTTGCCGGTATCGAGCATGTGCTGGATCCGGGCCTGGGTCTGGGGGTTCTTCAGCAGTTCGACGAACAGGCGGCGCTCGACCGCGAGCAGCCAGGCCTCGTCGACCAGGCTGCCGGCGTCGACTTCGCCGCCGCACAGCGCGACCGCCGCGGCGCGGGCGACCTGGTAGTCGTAGGCCGAGATCATGCCGCCGTCACGCATGTTGACCAGCGTCATCTCCAGCGTCGCGATGCCGCCGCGACCGGCCACCGGCACGGCACGGGCCGTGGCGCGGGGCGCATGGCCGGACTCGGCCAGCGCCCGGGCTTCGCGGATCGCCACGTAGAGCAGTTCGTCCGGGTGGAACAGCACGCTGTCGGTGGTGCGGGCGAAGCCATCGTCGACCGCTTCGGCGGCGCTCTTCGAGACCTTGGCCGTGGCGATGCGCATGAACACCGGTTGCAGAAAAGCCATCAGGTCGGCCGGCGTCGCGGTGCGCGCGGCCCATTCGGCCGCCTGCAAGGCGAATTCCTTGCAGCCGCCGCCCGCCGGGATCAAGCCGACGCCGGCTTCGACCAGGCCCACGTAGCTTTCCAGCGCCAGCACTCGCCGCGTCGCATGCAGCGCGAACTCGCAGCCACCGCCCAGGGCCATGCCCTGGACCGCCGCGACCACCGGCACTTGCGCGTACTTCAACACCTGTCCGGCCTGCTGGAAAGCGTCGACATAGCGCTCGAGCCGCGCGAAATCGCCGGCCGCGCACGCCTCGGCGACCTGCGCCAGGTTGGCCCCGACCGCGAACGGCGGCGCGTGCCAGATGACCACGCCGGCCAGGCTCTGCTCGGCCTGGCGCACCGCGGCCACGACGCCGTCCACCACTTCGGCGCCGATGGCATGCATCTTGGACTTGAACGAGACGATGCCGATGCCGGCATCGACGGCAGGCAGGCGCCACAGGCGGACGCCGTCGTTCTCGAACAGCGTCTCGCCGGATTGTTCGGGCGGCAGCGCGCCGTCGCCGAGAACGCTGTCCGGGAAAAGCTGGCGCTGGTAGACCGGCAGCGTGGAACGCGGCACGTAGGCCTGGCGGCGCGGCGACCACGAGCCTTGCGGCGTGTGGACGCCGGCGCGCCCGTCCAGCACCCAGCCCGGCATCGGCGCGTCGCTCATCATTTCGCCGGCGGCGATGTCGGCGACGATGGCCTCGGCGATGTCGGTCCAGCCGGCGGACTGCCAGATCTCGAACGGCCCCTGCGCCCAGCCGAAGCCCCAGCGCATGGCGAGGTCGAGGTCGCGGGCATTGTCGGCGACCGACTCGAGCTGCACGGCGGCGTAGTGGAAGACGTCGCGGAAGATCGCCCACAGGAACCTCGCCTGCGGATCGGTCGAGGCACGCAACGCGGCGAAGCGGCTGGCCGGGTTCTTGTCCTTGAACAGGGCGGCCACTTCCGCGCCGGGCTCACCGCTCGAAGGACGGTAGTCGCGCAGGCCGAGATCGAGCACGTGGATGTCCTTGCCGACCTTGCGGAAGATCCCGCCCTTGCTCTTCTGGCCCAGGGCGCCCTGCTCGATCAGTTGCTCCAGCCACGCCGGCACCGTGAAATGGCGATGCCATGGGTCGTCGGGCAGCGTGTCGTGCATAGTGCGCACGACATGCGCCAGCGTATCCAGGCCGACGACGTCCGCCGTGCGGTAGGTGGCGCTCTTCGGGCGGCCGATTCTAGGTCCGGTCAGGGCGTCGACCACATCGAAGCCGAGCGCGAAGCGCTCGGTATGATGCATCACCGCCAGAATCGAAAAGACGCCGATGCGGTTGGCGACGAAGTTGGGGGTGTCCAGCGCGCGGACCACCCCCTTGCCGAGACGCGAAGTCAGCCAGGTCTCGAGCGCGTCGAGCGTGCCCGAGTCGGTCGTGCGCGTCGCGATGATTTCGACCAGGCGCATGTAGCGCGGCGGGTTGAAGAAATGGATGCCGCAGAAGCGCGGCCGCAGGTCGGCCGGCAGCGCCTGCGACAGCGCGTCGATCGACAGCCCCGAGGTGTTTGAGGCGACGATGGCATGAGGCGCGAGGTACGGCGCGATCTTGCCGTACAACGCGTTCTTCCAGTCCATGCGCTCGGCGATCGCCTCGATGACCAGGTCGCAGCCGGCGAGCCGGCCGAGATGCTCGTCGTAGTTGGCGGCCGAAATCAGCTTCAGCGCCGCCTTGTTCGCGAGCGGCGCCGGCTCGAGCCGCTTCAGGCCGTCGATGGCGCGGTTGACGATGCCGTTCTTGTCGCCTTCCCTGGCGGCCAGGTCGAAAAGGACGACCGGCACGCCTGCATTGGCGAGATGGGCAGCGATCTGCGCACCCATGACGCCGGCGCCGAGCACGGCGGCTTGCTTGACTTGCAGTCTGTTCACGCGATGGGCTCCCGGTTTGCGCTGGCCATCACGAGGCCAGCTGTTCGCGAATGAATTTCTTGTTGATCTTGCCGACGCTGGTACGTTCCAGCGTGTCGACGAAGCGGATCTGGTCGGGTACCGCGTAGCGCGAAATGCGACCCGCTTCGGCGACCTTCGCGGCCGTCGCCTTGATCTCGTCGGCGGTGGCCGTCTGCCCCGGCTTGAGGACGACCAGCGCCAGCGGGCGTTCGCCCCACTTGTCGTCCTTCACCCCGACCACCGCGACCTCGCCGACGGCCGGATGCTGCGAAATGATGTTCTCGAGTTCGAGCGAGGACACCCACTCGCCGCCAGTCTTGATCACGTCCTTCATGCGGTCGGTGACCTGCACGCAACCCGCCGGGTCGATGACGCCGATGTCGCCGGTATGGAGATAGCCGCCGGCCCACAGGTCGGCCGAGGCCGCCGGGTTGTGCAGATAGCCCATGGTAAGCCACGGCGCGCGGACCACGATCTCGCCCGGGCTCTTGCCGTCGCGGGGCACGTCGAGCAGATCGCCGTCGACGCTATGCAGATCGACCAGCGGCACCGGATAGCCGGTGCGGATGCGCTCGCCGGCCTGAGCGTCGAGATCATCGGCCGGAACGTCGCCGGGCACCCGCGCGAAGGTCATGATCGGGCAGGTTTCCGACATCCCGTAGCCGGTAAACACGTCGATGCCGCGCGCCAGCGCCGCGGCGGCCAGCCCCTTGGTCATCGCCGCGCCACCGATGATGACTTTCCAGCCCTTGAGGTCGACCGTGCTGGCCTCGGCATTGGTCAGCAGCATCTGCAGGATGGTCGGCACGCAGTGCGAAAAGGTGACCTTCTCGTCGCGGACGTAGCGGGCCAGGGTCTCCGGCGCATAGCGCCCGGGATAGACCTGCTTGAGGCCGAGCATCGTCGCGATGTAGGGCAGGCCCCAGGCGTGGACGTGGAACATCGGGGTGATCGGCATGTATACGTCGCCCCGATGCAGGCGGCCCTGCTCGGGCGCGGTGCCGAGATGGGTGGCGACCGCCAGCGTGTGCAGCACCAGTTGGCGATGGCTGAAATAGACCCCCTTCGGCGCACCGGTCGTGCCGGTCGTGTAGAAGGTCGTCGCCCGCGTGTTCTCGTCGAAATCGGGGAAGTCATACGCGCTCGCGGCCTGCGCCAGCAGCGCCTCGTACTCGCCGATCCAGGGCAGCGCGACCGAAGCCCCGTCCTCGCCGCCATCGGCGATCAGCACGCACTTCTTCACCGTCTGCAACTGATCCTTGATCGTCTCCAGAACCGGGAGGAAATCGGCGTTCACCAGCACGATGTCGGCACCGGCGTGATTCAGCGTGTACAGGATCTGCTCGGGCGACAGGCGGATATTCACCGTCTGCAGCACCGCCCCCATCATCGGCACGGCAAAAAAGCACTCGAGATAGCGGTGGCTGTCCCAGTCCATCACCGCGACGGTATCGCCGGGACCGATGCCGGCGGCGTGCAACACGTTGGCGAGACGGCCGATGCGGGCGGCGAGATCGCGGTAGGTCTGGCGATGGCTGTCGCGATAGACGATCTCCTGATCGGCCGCGGTGGCGAGCGGCGTATGCAGCAGCTGCTTGATCAACAGCGGGTAGGCATAGGCCGAAGGGGTAACCTGGATGGGTTCGGTGGGCATGCGTGAAGTCTCCAAAAATGGTCTTTTCAATTCCCGCCGGTCTGGGCCAGCGACACGCGCCTGACGACATGCGATTCGCGCCTGAACACGGCTTTGCACATCGACACGCGCTTGCCGCGGCCGGCCAGCCGCCGGGCGGTCAAATCCAATAAATTTATGGATTTCATTGACGATTTTATGAACGATTCCTCACGCTGTCGATTACCGCTTGCGTCGAAAAACTTGCATAATCGGCCATTATCGCGATGCGACACAGCTGCACCATGAGCCCGACCGAAGTCTCTCCCGGCACGGTACCGATGTCCTTCGTCCTGAATCTGCTGGGGGGCACGCCCCTTGATCCGGCGATGCGGGTCGAAGCGCTGGCGCGGGCGGGAATCGCGCCGGTGCTGCTGGGGGCGGAAACGGCCAGAGCGACCACCGAGCAGTTCGCCACCCTCTACCGCCAACTGGCCCGCCAGCTGGATGACGAGTTGCCGGGCATGTTTTCGCGCCCGGTGCGCTCGGGCTCGTTCAAGTTCCTCTGCCTGAGCCTGATGGATTCGGCGACGCTGCAGACCGCCCTGTTCCGTTTCACCCGCTTCTTCCATCTGGTCCTGGACGACTTCGGCATCGAGCTTTCCCGCCAGGGCGAGTGCGTCCGGATGGCCCTGATTCCGCAGGTGCCGCAAGCCGCCGACAATACCTTCGGGCAGGAGATCATGCTCAAGCTGATCCACGGCGTGGCCTCGTGGCTCACCGGCCGGCGCATGACCCTGGCGCGCGTCGACTGCAGCTATCGGCGGCCGAGCCACGCGTCGGAATATGGCTTCCTCTACCCCGGCCCGGTATTTTTCGAGCAAGCGGTTTCGGCGCTCTACTTCGAGGCCGCCCAGCTGGCCACGCCGATCCGCCAGGATCGACGCTCGCTCGCCCAGTTCCTGGCCCGGGCGCCCGGCGACTGGCTGTTCGTGGCCTTCCAGCAGCACCCGACCCGCCAGAAGGTCCGCGAGTACTTGCGCCCGCGCCTCGGCGATCCGCTCACCGCCGGCCAGACCGCCAGCGCGCTGCACCTGTCACTGCGCACACTGACCCGCCGGCTGGCCGAAGAAGGCACCACGTTCCAGGCGATCAAGGACGAACTCCGCCGAGACGCGGCGATTCAGTGGCTGACGAAAACCGATACCCCGATCGCCGCCATCGGCCAGGAAGTCGGTTTCAAAGACCCCAACACCTTTCACCGCGCATTCCGGAAATGGACCGGCAGCACGCCGGGCGCCTATCGTCCGGGCTGAGCTTCAGGTTTGCGACAACCCCTCGGAACACGCCTTGGGCACAAGCGCACCCCACGGCGCCGCGCTCACGCGCAGGAGGCCGGGCTGGGCTGCGCCGACCGGATCGTGCCGCCGGCGCAGCCGGTGGCCTGCGCGAGAATCCGCTCGAGGATCTCCGGGATTTCGAACAGCGCCCGGTTGTCGATCCGCGCCACGCGGGCCTGGAAGGCATCGAAGCCATCCAGGAGTTGCGCCACCGCGCGGTCGATGGTGCGAAAACTGCCGTGCACCACGCCCAGGCCGTTGTCGCGGACCCATTCGGCGTTGTAGCGCTCCTGCGGCATGGTCCACGCGTTGTCGACGACGATGACCGGTAGCCCTTGATGCACGGCCTCGCTGATGCTGCCCGGCCCGGGCTTGCCGATGAAGAAGTCGGCCAGGCGCATGTAATACGGGATGTCCGGGGTGAACTCGACCACCAGGCGCGGCGCGCCCCAGGGGCGCTGGCGCAGGCGGGCGGCAAGCGCCTTGTTGTGCCCGCACAGCAGGATCAACTGCGTCGTCGCCGCCAGCCGCCGCGCGATGCCGAGCATCGCCTTCGAACCATGGCCACCGAACAGCACCAGCCCGGTGGGACGCGCCGGGTCCAGGCCCAGACGCGCACGCTCCTCGGCGCGATCGACCGTCATCGGCGCGTAGAACTCGGGCCGGATGATCATGCCCGACGTGACGTGGATGCGCCCCGCGTCATGGCCGAGTTGGCGCGCCTGCTCGGCCGCCCGCGGCGTGCCGCAGATGAAGTGCTGGGGCTGATCCGCCTCGATCCAGAAACTCGGCGGCACGTCGGCCAGATCGGTCAGCAAGGTGACGTAGGGCACGCCGGGGAGCGTCGAGGCCACGCTCTGGTACAGCGCCCGATTGAAGTTCGGTACGAGCGACACGACCAGATCGGGCTCGGTGCGCAACCAGTGTTGCTGCAGCGTCCGGAGCAGCAGCGGGTGGCCGAGGCGAATGGCCGCCTGCAAGAGCTTCAGCTCCTGCGCCATGCCGAGCGTCCAGCCGCGCGACAGGCGCTTGTTGTACCAGTCCTCCGGCCCACTGCCGGTGATCGCCCGGAACTTGTCCTGCGGATCGAGCACCTCGAACAGGTTCACGAGACGCACCTGCCACGATAGCGCCTGCCGGCTTAGCACGGCCTCCAGGGCCAGCGCCGAGGCGCGGTGTCCGCCACCCGCATTGAAGTAGATCAGGTCGATGGTCTTGCGGGTCATTGGTGCTCTCCGTCGGGCCCGGCGAGGACGTCGTCCAGGCCCAGGGTGTGCAGCAACTTCTCCGCGAACTCGGCGGGCGAGGCATGGATGAAGTCGTCCGGAACGCCGAACGACTTGCGCAGGCGCAATCGATCCTCCGCGCCATAGGCGACGATGAACGGATACATGCCTGCGCCGATCGACGCGACATAGTCGCTGTATTCGTCTCCGCAGGCGTAACAGCGCGCCGGGTTGATGTCCAGGCGCGCGCGCGCCTCGCGGAAGGAGGCCGTCTTGTCCCCACCCAGCGGAATGCAGGCGAGATAATCGAAGGCGTCCATGTCGATATCGTGGCGGGCGAACAGGCAGCGCAGCGTGTACTCGGGGTCGGTCGTGACGTTGCGCGTCACCAGGCCGAGGCGCACCCCGGGCGCGGCGATCAGGGTCCGGATCAAAGGTGCGATGCCCGGGTAGAGACTGGCTTCGTGACGGTAGAAATCGGTCAGCGTCCCGACCAGACGCTTGCGGCTTTGCTTTCCGAACTGGCGCCGGAGATTGTTCGGAAACTCGCGCAGCCCGCCAAGGTATTTGAAGAGCTTGCGCCGCTTCTGGAAGCGTTCCAGGTCGCCGATGGCCATGCCATGGCGCAGAAAGCTCTGCTCGATCGCATGGAATGCATCGATGGTCGTGCCATCGGCGTCGAAGATCACCAGTTGATCATGATTCGGGTAGGGAGCCATGCCGGGAACGTAATCGAAGAGTGCGACGAATTCGTGACAGTCGCACACCACGCATCACGGGCCACCCGGGCGCCACACCCGCCGGCGGGCGCCGGTCAAGGCAGGAATCGTTCGAATCGCGCCGGCAGCGGCGCGTTCTCGAGGCTGCGCTGGGTGAACAGGAAGCGCCCATCGCACACGAAGCCCAGCTCGCCCCACGGCAGGTCGTTGAGCGCATCGCGAAAGTCCGCCAGATCGACCTCGGCACGCCGGGGAAACACCGCCAGCACCGCGCCATCGTAGTGGGTGCATGCGTGGATGAAGAACGGGCGTCCGACCCGGGTCTTGCCATTCACATAGACGCGCGGAAGATCGCTCTGATGATAGCCGCGGCCCCATTGCCACCAGTTGCTGTCGTCGAACGACCTTATCCGGCGCGCCATCAGGCGGGCACGGTGCGGCCCCAAGCCATCGGGCACCGGCGCACCCGGCTCGCACCAGATCATGCGCCGGGTCTCGCCGCTGGCGACGGTGTTCGAGCAGACGAAATCGCGGTTTCCGTAATCGGTGCTCGCATAGATTTCGTCGGCACCCGAGACCGCGCCCACTTTCACGAACGCCACATCCGCCAGCCGCAGCGGGAAATCGCCGCGGGTAAACATCAGATGGCCAGCCGCTTCGACCAGATGGCGCGTCTCCCATCGCGGCGCGAGCAAAGCCTGATCGACACGCTGCCCCGATCCGATCTCGGCATGACGCATCGCGCGCTCGAAGCAGCCTTTCTCGAAGCGCCAGATCAGGCAGTTGGGTATCGCGCCCTCGAACACCCGCGCATCGCCAAGCTCGATCGCGTCGGTGATGGTACCGGTCTCGAACATGAGCCGGTTCAGGCGTACCGCCGAGGTGGCCTTCAGGAAGTCGCGCGGCGTGATGAAGATCAACTCGCCGCCCGGCGCGAGGTGGCGCAGGCATTTCTCGATGAAGAACAGGTACAGGTTGGAACGCGCGTCGAAGATCCGCCGGGGCAGGCGCTTGCGGGTTTCCGGCGCAATATCCTGAAAGCGCACATAGGGCGGATTACCGATGACGGTATCGAACTTTTCCGCATCGGGATAACCGAAGAAATCGAGATTCAACGCACCCGGCGGGCAATGGTCCGGATCGATCTCGATGCCGACCGCGTCCGCCAGGTGGGCGATGAAGGCACCGTCGCCGCAGGCGGGCTCGAGCACCCGGCCGCGATTGCGGCGCAAGGCGAGCATGGCGCGCACGACGGCGTCGGGCGTGAACACCTGGCCGAGCGAGGCGACATCCAGGAATCTGAAAGCGGTCTGTACGGACAAACGGAAGTTTCCAGTGAAAGGCGAATACCGGATCGGCTGGCGGGGATTCGGCGCCCGGATTGTAGTCGTTTCTTACACGGCCCGGACACCTCCGGCCCGCCCGGACCGCTAGAATCGCCAGGGTACGAGAATCCGGCAGCCATGCGCGGCGGCAAACAGGAGGATGTTCGATGAGTTTCTGCGATGAACTGGCCCGCAGCCTCGAGACCAATCGCGTCACCCGCCGCCAGGCGCTGTGGCTGCTGGGCGCGGGCGCACTCGGCGGCGGCGCGCTGTCGCTGCAAGGCTGTGCAGCCTCGCCGGTGACCGGCAAGCAGATCCTGGTGGGCATGAGCGAAGGCCAGGAGCGCGCGATCGACGCCCAGGCATCGCCGCACCAGTTTTCGCAGGATCTCGGCGCGGTCCAGGACGGCGCCCTCAACGCCTACGTGGCCGGCCTGGGGCGCGGCCTGCACCAGCGCAGCCACCGCCCGGCCATGCCCTATTCCTACCGCGTCCTCAATGCCAACTATGTGAATGCCTACACCTTTCCCGGCGGCGCCATGGGCGTCACCCGCGGCATCGTCACCGAGCTGAACGACGAGGCCGAACTCGCCGCATTGCTGGGCCACGAGATCGGACATGTCAATGCACGCCACGCCGCCCAGCGGCAGGGGCAGACCCTGCTGGCCCAGGCGGCCATGGCGGGGGTGAACATCGCCGCCAAGGATGCCCAGTGGGGCGCGCTGGCCGGACTCGGCAGCCAGATCGGCGCGAGCGCGCTGCTGTCGAGCTACTCGCGCGACAACGAACGCGAAGCCGATGCGCTGGGCCAGGAGTACATGGTGCGCGCCGGCTACCCAGCGACCGGCATGACCGCCTTGCACCAGATGCTGGTGAACGAGGAGAAATCCAAGCCCAGCCTGCTCCAGACGATGTTCGCGTCTCATCCGATGAGCGTCGAGCGGCGCGACACCGCGCGCATGCTGGCCGCCACCCGGTACGCGGCCAGCGCCGGCGCCAACCCCGGGCGCGAACGCTTCATGGACAACACCGCCGGTCTGCGCAAGCTCAAGCCGACCATCGACGCCTGCAAGAACGGCGAATCCGCGATGACCAGAAAGGACCTCGCCGGCGCGGAGCGCCAGTTCCAGGCCGCGCTCGGCCACACCCCCCAGGATTACGCCGCCAACGTCCGCATGGCGCAATGCCAGCAGGCCAGGGGCGACAACCGGCAGGCGCTGCAATACGCGAACGCCGCGCGCCGCATCTATCCGCAAGAGGCCCAGGCGCACAAGCTCACCGGGGTGCTGGCCCTGAGCGAACGCGATCCTGGCGCGGCCTATGCGGCCCTCGAGCAGTTCGACCGGCTGCTGCCGGGCGACCCCGGCGTGACGTTCCTGCTGGGCGTATCGGCCGAAGGCCTGGGCCAGCGCACGGTGGCCGCGCGCCAGTACTACAAATACCTGCAGATGACCCAGCAGGGCGAAGCGGCCCAGTTCTCGTACACGCGCCTGAAAAGCTGGGGCATGGTGCGCTGAGCGCCGCGGCCGGTGCTCACGACCGCGGCTGAAAGATGGCCAGCCGCTCGAAGTCGTCGCTCGTCACCGGCGGGCTGACGATGTAGCCCTGGTAGGCATCGCAACCCATCGCCGCGAGCAGCGCATGCTGGGCTTCGGTCTCGACCCCCTCGGCCAGCGTTCTCAAGCCCATGCTGTGCGCCATCGCGATCGTCGCGCGCACGATCACCTCTTCGTTGCTGCCCGCCACCATGCCGCGCACGAAGCCTTGATCGATCTTGAGCTTGTTCAGCGGAAAGCGGTTCAGATAGGCCAGCGACGAATACCCGGTCCCGAAGTCGTCGACCGCCAGCGTGACGCCCAGGGCGCGCAGTTCGTCCAGACGCCCCAGCGTCTCCTCGACATCGACCATCAGCGCCGACTCGGTGATTTCGAGCTCCAGCTCGCCGGCTGGCAGCCCGCTCTCCGCCAATACCGCGGCGACCAGCGCGACGATGCCCGGCTGGTGGAACTGGCGCGCCGACAGGTTGACCGCGACCCGCGCGAACGGCAGACCGCGCGCACGCCAGCGCTGGGCCTGCATGCAGGCCTCGCGCAAGGCCCATTCGCCGATCGGCACGATCAGGCCGGTTTCCTCGGCGAGCGGAATGAACTCGCCCGGCGACACCACCCCGCGCCCGGGCACGTTCCAGCGGATCAGGGCTTCCGCCCCGATGCAGCGCGAAGCCGGCTTGAAATCGACCAGCGGCTGGTAGAACAACTGGAACTCGCCCCGCTCAAGTGCGCGACGCAGCTGCAACTCCATCTCGAGGCGATGATTCGCGGCGAGCGTGAGTTCGGTCAGGTAGAACTGCAAGGTGTTGCGGCCTTGGTCCTTCGCGCGATGAAGCGCGGTGTCGGAGTGCTGGATCAACTGGGTCGCCGAATCGCCGTCGCTCGGATAGAGGCTGATGCCGATGCTGGCACCGATCACGACCTCCTGGCCGGACGATATGCGCACCGGCGCCCCCACCACCGCGATGATCTTCCTGGCCAGCGTGGCGGCGTCTTCAGGCGTCGACAGGTCGTCGATGATCACCAGGAATTCGTCGCCGCCCAGGCGCGCGAGCGTGTCCTCGTGCCGCACCGCGTGCTTGAGCCTGCCCGCGATCTCGACCAGAACCTCGTCCCCCATCGGATGACCGAGGCTGTCGTTCACATTCTTGAAGCGGTCGAGGTCGATGTAGAGCACACCCACCTGGTGTCCGTGCCGCTCGGCCTGCTCGATCGCACCGTCGAGCCGCGACAGTGCCAGCCGCCGATTCGGCAGGTCGGTCAATGGGTCGTAATGCGAGAGTCGCTCCAGCAGGGCCTCGGAGCGCTTGATCTGCGAAAGATCGGTCATCACGCCGACGAAATGGGTGCGCTCCCCCACTTCGTTCGACACGGTGCTCAGACTCAGCCACTGCGGATACACCTCGCCATCGCCGCGCCGATTCCAGATTTCGCCCTGCCAATAGCCCTTGTCCAGCAGGCTGCCCCACATCGACCGATAGAACTGCCGATCATGCCGGCCCGAGCGCAGCAGGCTGGATTTCCGCCCCACGACCGCGTCGCGCTCGAATCCGGTGATTTCGCAATAGGCCCGGTTCACCGAGACGATGCGTCCCTCGAGATCGGTGATGACCACCCCGTCGCGCATGCTCTCGAGCACCGCCGCCGACTGGCGCAGCGCCTCGGCCGCGCGCCCCTTCTGAACCGCCAGCGCCGTGACCCCCGCGAACTCGTTGATCAGCGCGATCTGATCTTCGTCCGGCCTGGTGGGCGCCTCGTGATAGACGGCGAAAGTGCCGATGACCTTGCCGAGGTCGTCCTTGAACGGCATCGACCAGCACGCGCGCAGACCCGAGCGACGCACCAGGTCGCGATAGTTCGCCCAGTACGGGTGTTCGAGCGTGTCCTCGACGATCACCCTCTCGCCCAACCACGCCGACGAGCCGCACGACCCCTTGCCGAGCCCCGGCTCCAGGTCTTCGACCGCCGCGCGGACGAAATCGGGCAGGCTGGGCGCCGCGCCGTTGGTGAGCCGGCCGGTGCGCGGATCCAGCAGCAGGATCGACACTTTCATGCGCGGATCGATCGCTTCAAGCCGCTGCGCCACGTTCAGCAGAATCTCGGAAAGCGGCCGCTGCGCCACCACTTGATCGAGCGCGGCCGCCCGCGCCATCCGCACGTTTTCGGCGCGCTTCTCGGGTGTGATGTCGGTCCACGCGCCGACGATCTCGACCGCTTCGCCCTCGCCCTTGCTGACGACCCGCATCTCGTCGCGCATCCAGCGATAGGCGCCGGTGCCGTCGGCGAAGCGATACTCGTGGGTGATCAGCCCCTTGACCAGCAGCCGCGCCGAGGCCGCCCGCGCCGCGGCACGGTCGTCGGGATGCACATGCGCTATCCACCAGCCCGCCTCCATCACGCACGCCGGCGCATGGCCGAGCACCCGCGCGATGTTGTCGCTGACCCAGACGGGGCGCAAGTCGCCGCCATCGAGCGCAAGCGAATACAACAGCGTCGGACTCGAGGCGAGCAGGCGCGTGAGGCGTCCGGAAACCTCGCGCAGACGCGACTCCTCGCGCGCGAGCTGGGCCTGGCGATGCACCTGCTCGAGGGTCGCCGTGAGCTCGTACAGGAATCCCTCGTGGCGTGAAAGATAGGCATCCAGACCGAAGTACAGACTGCTTTCGGCGAGCGCCTCGTTGCCCTGCCCGGCGATCAGGACGGCCGGCTGCTGGACCCCGAGATCCGCCCGCACCCTGCGCAACAGCTCCAGGCCGTCGACATCGGGCAGATCGAATGCGAACAACAGCACGTCGTAGTCGGGCCGGGAACCGCGTTCGCGCAATCGCGCCAGCACCGCCGCGGCCGAATCCACCCGATCGACGCGAACATGCGGCGCCTGCGCGGCCAGATGCCGCATCAGGCGCTCGGCCTCTCCCGAATGCGCTTCGGCATAGAGCACCGACAGGCCGCAGCGAGCGGCCAGGCTACGATCGCCGGTGCGCCGGATCGCCTGGGCAAGCCGCGCCGGCAGGCGCTTGAGATAGTCGCCCTGCTTGATCAGGTAGTCGTCCGCGCCGGCCCGGATCGCCACCGCGACCGCGTTGTGATCGCCCGAGCCGGTCAGCATCACCACCGGCAAGACACGATCCTGGTGGCGGATTTCGGCCAGCAGTTCCAGGCCGTTGCCGTCGGGCAGGCCGAGATCGAGCAAAAGCACATCGAACGGCCCGTTCGCCGCGAGCGCGCCGCGCGCCATGCCGAGCGTGGTCGCGACCTGCAGCTCGAGCTCGGGCGCCGAACGCAGCAAGGCGCGGCGCGCGAGATCCGCGTCGGCCGCGGAATCCTCGACATACAGAACTTTCATTGAGAGCCTCGCGGTCGTTCGAGGGCGCACACACGGCAAGCACGCGACGCACGGCCCGTCACACGGGAACAAGCAGACCCATTGCCTGCGCGGGTCCCAAGGCGCAGATTCTAGCGCTTGCGACCGGCATGATGCGAACTTCGAACCATGGAAAGGCTCTGAGCTGCGATGACTTCACCCCTGCGCACCCTCCTGCTCGTTCTCGCGGTCGGCCTCGTGAGCGGCTGCGGCCTCCGGCTCGCCTACCAGCAGCTCGACCGCCTCGTACCCTGGTATGTCAGCGACTACGTGACGCTCGACGATCAGCAGCGCGATGCGCTCGATTCACTGCTCGCCGACCGGCTCGCGTGGCACTGCGAGACCCAGATCCCGGCGTATCGCGACTGGCTCGACCAGGTGCGCGGCACGCTCGACCGGACGCACGTCGGCGCGGCGGAACTCGTTCCCCTGGGCAATCTGGCCGAAGCGCTGTGGCGCGACTTGATGCTTGCGCTCACACCCGACCTGGGCCGGATGCTCGCGCAGTTGTCGGACCGGCAGGTCGATGAAGTCCTGCGCGCGCTCGACAAGAAGAATCGCGCGCTGCGCCGCGAACACCTCGACATTTCCGCCGAGAAACGCCTGGCGAAACGCACCGAACGCATGGAAAAACAACTCCGGCGCTGGACCGGGCGGCTGAGCGCCGAGCAGCACGCGCGCCTGGACGCCTGGGCGGCCGCCCTCCGCCCCACCACCCGCGAGTGGATCGCGCAGCGCGAGGCCTGGCGCCTGCGCTTCGGCGAAGCCCTGGCGCTGCGCGCCGATCCCCCGGCCCTCGAAGCGCGGCTGAGCCGGCTCCTGGCAAACCCGGACGCGAACTGGCCCCCGTCCTACCGGGCCGATCTCGAGTTCAACCGCAAGCTCACCCTGCAACTCGTCGCGGATGTCCACAAGCTCGCCCCCACCCGGCAACGTGCCCGGATCGCCGATGAAATCGCTGCCATGCGCGCTCAGTTCGACGCGCTCGCCTGCGGCGCCGCCGAAGCGGCGCTTGCCGCAGCGCGGTGATCCATGCCGGCGTCCCTGTGCGAGAATCGGGCCCGTGATGTTCAAGTGACCGCCCCACCACCATGACCAGACTCCCGGCCCACCCCCGCCCGGGCGGCAATGCGCGCGCAACCCGGATTCTTGCGATTGTGCTCGCCGCCGCCTTTCTGCTGCTCATCGTCGCGTTCATGGCGATGCCGTTCATCAGCCAGAACGACATCCGGCTCAACGCCGTCGGCCCGATCGCGCGCGCGACCGGCGCCGAACGGGGCGGCCTGGTGTTTCACGGCACCGCCAACATCTGGGAAGTACGCGGCCAGATGACGCAGGACGCCGCCGATGGCGTCACTTTCGGATTCAATCTCATCGGCCCGACCGGACAGCCGCCCCCACCCGACCTGGCGCTCGGACTATCGCTGGAAAGGCCGGAGGGCGATCGCCCGGGCATGCCGCTGACGGTTCGCCAAGTCGGGCTCGGTGCCTACCAAGCGACCGGCACCCTGTCGGAATCTGGCCGATGGCGGCTTAGAATGGCGTTTCCCGAAGTCGTCGCGGTATTCGACTTCGACCGCTTGCCGTAACAGGTTTCCGCTCACCGTCATAACGCGGAATATTTACGGCAGTTTTATCGGGATCGCGAGAATTGATAGTAATTGTTGATCAAACCCATTCGATCAATTCATTTTCGCAATGCAGCAAAGCCCCGTAACCTTGCACCACGTTTCAACCAACCGATAGGAAGACCTGCAATGAACTCTCTCATCAACACCGTCGTCAAGCCGTTCACGGCAACCGCTTTCCACAATGGCAAGTTCGTACCGGTTTCGGAAGAGAATCTGGCCGGCAAGTGGTCCGTCGTGTTCTTCTACCCGGCCGACTTCACGTTCGTCTGCCCGACCGAGCTGGGTGATCTGGCCGACAACTACGCCGAGTTCCAAAAGCTGGGCGTCGAGATCTACGGCGTGTCCACCGACACCCACTTCACCCACAAGGCGTGGCACGACACCTCCGAGACCATCGGCAAGATCAAGTACCCGCTGATCGGCGACCCGACCGGCACCCTCACCCGCAACTTCGGTGTTTACATCGAAGAAGCCGGTCTGGCCGAGCGTGGCACCTTCGTGATCGATCCGGACGGCAAGATCCAGATCGTCGAGATCAACGCCGGCGGTATCGGCCGCGACGCCCAGGAACTGCTGCGCAAGGTCAAGGCTGCCCAGTACGTCGCCGCCCACCCGGGTGAAGTGTGCCCGGCCAAGTGGCAGGAAGGCGAAGCCACGCTGGCCCCGTCGCTCGACCTGGTCGGCAAGATCTGATTGCCGCACCGCGATCGCAGTCCGCCGCGGATTGCGATCGCCCCGTTCGGGGGCTGCCGGCGCAAGCATCGGCCCCCGAACGCGGTGCATCCACCAGCATCGCCGCCGCTTCAGGGCGATCCTGCTGAATGCGCCGACCCCGCCCACCGGCGCCGCGGTCGACGTTCCCCTGCAATAACGATGGAGTCTCGCCATGCTCGACAACAACCTCAAGACCCAGCTCAAAGGATTGCTCGAAAAGATCGCCCACCCGATCGAACTGGTCGCCGCGCTGTCGACCGATGCCAAGTCGCTCGAGATGCGCGCGCTGCTCGACGATATCGTGGCGCTGTCGGACAAGGTCAGCCTGGTCGAGCGCAGCGATGCGGGCGTGCGTGTGCCGTCGTTCGGCGTGACCCGCAAGGGCGCCGACATGGGTATCCGCTTCGCCGGCATTCCGATGGGGCATGAATTCACCTCGCTGGTGCTTGCGCTGCTGCAGGCGGGCGGCCATCCGCCCAAGATCGGCGACGAGGACATCGAACGTATCCGTGCGCTCGACGGCCGGTTCGAGTTCGAAACCTACATCTCGCTGTCGTGCCACAACTGCCCGGAAGTGGTCCAGGCGCTCAACCTGATGGCGGTGCTCAACCCCAACATCCGCAACACCATGATCGACGGCGCCCTGTTCAAGGCCGAGGTCGAAGGCAAGAACATCATGGCGGTGCCCACGGTGATGCTCAACGGCGAAGTGTTCGGCGCCGGACGCATGGAGCTGGCCGAGATTCTCGCCAAGGTCGACACCGGCGCGGCCGCCCGCGATGCGGTCAAGCTCAATGCCCGCGACGCCTTCGACGTCCTGATCGTCGGCGGCGGGCCGGCCGGTGCGGCCGCGGCGATCTACGCGGCGCGCAAGGGCATTGCGACCGGAATCGTCTCCGAGCGCTTCGGCGGCCAGGTCGCGGACACCATGAGCATCGAAAACTTCATCTCGGTCAAGGAAACCGACGGCCCGAAGCTGGTCGCGGCCCTCGAGCAGCATGTCAAGAGCTATGAAGTCGACATCATGAACCTGCAGCGCGCCGAAGCCCTGATCCCGGCCACCGAAGCGGGCGGCCTCGCGCAGCTTCGCCTCGCCAACGGCGCGGTGCTCAAGAGCAAGACCGTGATCCTCGCCACCGGCGCGCGCTGGCGCGAACTCAACGTGCCGGGCGAGCGCGAGTACCGCGGCCGCGGCGTGGCCTACTGCCCGCATTGCGACGGCCCGCTGTTCAAGGGCAAGCATGTCGCGGTGGTGGGCGGCGGCAACTCGGGCGTCGAGGCGGCCATCGATCTCGCCGGCATCGTGGGCCATGTGACGCTGCTCGAGTTCGATGCCAAGCTGCGCGCCGACGCGGTGTTGCAGGCCAAGCTCAAGAGCCTGCCCAACGTCACCATCATCACGCAGGCCCAGACCACCGAGATCAACGGCGACGGGCAGCGGGTGAACGGCCTGGCGTACAAGGATCGCGCCAGCGAGGAGATCAAGCAGGTCGCGCTCGACGGCGTGTTCATCCAGATCGGACTGCTGCCGAACACCGACTGGCTCAAGGGCACGCTCGAGCTGTCGCGCTTCGGCGAGATCGTCGTCGATGCCCGCGGCCATACCTCGGCACCCGGCGTGTTCGCGGCCGGCGACGCAACCACGGTGCCCTACAAGCAGATCATCATCGCCATGGGCGAAGGCTCGAAAGCCGCGCTGTCGGCATTCGATCATCTGATCCGCAACAGCGTCGAGGTTGCGTCGTCGGAAACCGCGACAGCCTGAGTAACGCTCCCCGGGCCCGGCCGGACGTTCGCATGCGTGAATGTCCGGCCCAGGTCCGGCACGGCGTCCGCTACTGCCTGATCGCCTCGAGTTCGAAGCTCATCCGCACCTCGTCGGCCACCAGGCCGCCCTTCACGCCGTAGGTCATCCCCCACTCGCTGCGCAACAGCGTGGTGCTCGCAGAGATACCCAGGGTGTGCCGGCCATGCCCGAACGGGTAGCTCGCTGCCTTGTTGACCGTCACTGCCAACTCCACCGGCCGGGTCTTGCCGAGCAAGGTCAGATCGCCATGCAGCCTGCCGCGCGCCGCGTCGATCCATTCCAGCCCGGTGGCCTCGAACACGATCTCGGGGTGGGCGCCGACCGCCAGAAAGTCGCCCTTGCGCAGATGGCCATCGCGCTTGTCGTGATTGCTGAACACGCTGGCCGCATCCACGACCACCCGGCCCGACGACAGCGTGCGGCTCGCCTCGTCGTAAACGAACCGACCCTTCGCCTTGAGGAACAGGCCCACCACATCCGCATAGCCGACATGCAACACCCGGAAGCCGATCGCGAAATGCTCGGGATCGATCTCATAGGTCTGCGGCTCGGCAAGGGCCACGGGCACGCTCGCCGCCCATGCGCACAGCAGGCCCGCACACAGACGGGAACGAAACGACGCGCGACTGAATGCTACGGTACTCATGATCGAGCTCCTTGTTGGGCTTGCCCGGACCCGCCCCATGATCCCTGCTGGCCTGGATCGGGACCCGGTACGGCCAACCCCGATGGCATGCGGGCGCCTTGCGCCGCGCTTTCGGCGAACGGGTTCGAAGCGGACGCGGCTGCAAACCGCCGGCGACGCAACCACACGATATCGATGCCGAACGACACGATCAGCAACAGCAGTGCGACACCGAGCAACATGTGGGCGAGTTCGGGCTGGATCCACGACGACAGACTCGCCAGCAGGCTCGCGACCTGCCAGACACAGATGAGCTTGCGCCTCAGGCTGTCGGGCAACGGTCGAGCCAGCCACGGCAGGACCCGCATCGCGAGCACGAAAACATAGCGCAACGCACCGATCGCGACGACCCATGCGCCGACCTTGCCGATCGTCATCAGGCACAGGCACAGCACCAGGATGAGAAAGGCATCCAGCTCCATGTCGAAGCGGGCGCCGAAGGCGCTCGCCGACCCGGTACGCCGTGCAACCCAGCCGTCGACGCCGTCGAGCACCAGCGCCGCCAAGGCAAGGGCCGCGACGACGTCGACGTGCTCGGCCAGTGCCTGGGGCACGACCAGCGTTCCCGCGATCAGCGCGATCAAGCCGCCGCGCAGCAGGGTCACGCGGTTCGCCGCGCCCAGCGGCCGAGCCGGCCGCTTCCAGCGCAATCCGACCACGACGCCGAGGGCGGCATACGCCAGCACCGCCGCGGCGATGAAGCCCGGCGGCGCGGCAAGCGCCAGCCAGGCCGTCAGCGCGAGCACCAGCACCGGCAACAAACCGGCGGCGAGCTCCAGATAGGCGACCGGGCGCTTGTATCGGCGACCCAGGAACGAAGAAATCACGACAGCGTCTCGTTGAACTGTATTTAAGATCGGGCCGGCCCCGCCCGCCGGTGAGCCCGGCCCCCACTCGACGACCCCAAGCCGACTGCGTAACGATACACTGCACACGCGCCGGACCTCTATCCGGGAATACACCCAGTCGAGCGATGGCGGGCACGCATCCGCAGACACGCCCGCCGCAAACCCGCACGATCTTTAGTCCGCCCAGTCGGGAAGAGAGTTCATGGCAGCATCAGTGACGCAGGCATTCTGGACCGTCGGCCCGGGCAAGGGCGAGATTCGCAGCGAGCCGCTGCCATCGCCCGAGCCGGATGACGTGCTGGTGCGCACGCTGTTTACCGCGATCAGCCGCGGCACCGAAAGCCTGGTGTTCAGGGGCGAAGTGCCGGCCGACGAGTTCGAGCGCATGCGCGCGCCCTTCCAGGTCGGCGAATTCGGTTTTCCGCTCAAGTACGGGTACAGCAGCGTCGGCATCGTCGAGGGCGGCAACACGGCACTCCTCGGCCGCCGGATCTTCTGCCTCTACCCGCACCAGCATCGCTATGTGGTGCCGGCCGCCGCGGTCGTGCCGCTGCCCGACGCGGTGCCGTCCGGACGCGCCGTGCTGGCCGCGAACATGGAGACCGCGATCAACGCGGTATGGGACGGCAACCCCGGCCCCGGCGACCGGATCGCGGTGGTCGGGGCCGGCGTGGTTGGGTCGCTGGTGGCGTGGCTGTGCGCCGCCTACCCCGGCACCACGGTCGAACTGATCGATACCGACCCGACGCGCGCGGCGCTCGCACGCACGCTGGGTTGCCACCATCGCGACCCGCACGCGGCCGAAAGCGGGTTCGACCTGGTGTTCCATGCCAGCGGACAGCCGGCCGGGCTGCGCACCGCGCTGCGCCTGGCGGGCCAGGAAGCAAGCGTGGTCGAGCTCAGCTGGTACGGTACCCACCCGGTCGAACTGGCGCTCGGCGAAGCTTTCCATGCCCGCCGGCTCGCACTCAAATCGAGCCAGGTCGGGCATGTGCCGCCGACGCGGGCGCCACGCTGGAGTCACCGCCGCCGTCTGGCGCTCGCGCTGGCACTGCTCGCCGACCCTCGTCTCGACCACCTGATCAGCGCCGAAAGCCGCTTCGACCAGCTGCCGCAAACCCTGGCCATGCTCGCCACCCGCCCGGCCGGGGCGCTGTGCCACCGGATCCGTTTTCCCGACGACTGACCCGCCCCCCTTTCGATCACAGGCACCAAGGCCCATGTACACACTCAACGTCCGCGACCACATCATGATCGCCCACAGCTTCACGGGCGAAGTCTTCGGCCCCGCGCAGCGGGTGCATGGCGCCACCTACATCGTGGATCTCGCCTTCCGGCGGCAGGAACTCGATGCGGACGGCCTGATCGTCGATATCGGACTTGCCAGCCAGGTTTTGCGCCAGGTGCTCGAGCCGCTTAACTTCCGCAATCTCGACGACGAACCGGTGTTCCGCGGGCGCAACACCACCACCGAGTATCTGGCGCGGGTGATCTTCGACCGCATGTCCGCCGCGATCCGCGCAGGCGCGCTGGGGCCGGGCGCCGCCGGGCTGTGCGGGCTCGAGGTCACCTTGCACGAATCCCATGTCGCCTGGGCGAGCTACGCAGCCCCACTGTGAAACCCGCGTGCGGTTTCGTCGTGGCCGGCCATCCCGGGCAATGCACGGGTGGCTATCGCTATGACGCCGAGATCGTGTCGGGCCTGCGCGCGCTCGGCTGGCGCGTCGACGTGAGCGGACTGCCGGGCCGCTTCCCGGTCGTCGACGGCACCGCACGCCGCGCCCTGGACGCATGCCTGCGCGCGCATGCGCCGGGCACGCAGGTCGTCATCGACGGACTGGCGCTGGGCGGACTGCCCGAAGTCGCGACCGCCCATGCCCGGCGCCTGGCGATCACCGCGCTGGTGCATCATCCGCTCGCCGACGAGAGCGGCCTCGCCTCGGCCACCCGTGCGACGCTGTTCGCCAGCGAACAGGCCGCGCTCGCCTGCGCCCGCAGCGTCGTCACGACCAGCCGCTTCACCGCCCGCCGGCTGGCCGACTTCGGCGTCGCGGCCGAGCGCATCCACGTGGTCGAACCGGGCGCCGCCGCCGCCGCGCTCGCGCCCGCCGATCGGCGCGCCCCCCACATGCTGTGCGTCGCCACGCTCGTTCCACGCAAGGGACATACCGTGCTCGTCGAGGCGCTCGGCCGGCTGCGGGATCACGCCTGGACCTGCGAACTGGTCGGTAGCCTGTCGCGCGATCCGGCCCAGGCGCGTGCCGTGGCCGACGCGATCGAAGCCGCCGGACTGCGGGACAAGATCGGCCTGGTCGGCGAACTCAGCCCCTCGGCGCTGCAAGAACGCTACCTGAATGCCGACGTGTTCGTCCTGCCCTCGCTCTACGAGGGTTACGGCATGGTGGTCACCGAAGCGCTCGCGCATGGCCTGCCCGTGATCACCACCACCGGCGGCGCACTGATCGACACCGTGCCCGCATCGGCCGGCATCGCGGTCGCGCCAGGTGACGCCGGCCAGCTCGGCTCAGCGCTACGCCGCTTTCTCGAAGACGACACCTTGCGCCGGACGCTGCGCGCGGGCGCCCGGGCGGCACGCGGCCGGCTCGACGACTGGGCGAGCGCGAGCGCCCGGTTCGCCCATGCCCTGGCGCAAACCCGCTCATGAGCACGGCGCCCCATCCCGAGGCACGGTTCGGCGCCGACTGGCTGGCCTTGCGCGCACCGGCCGACGCCGCCGCGCGCGCCGACGCAGTCACCGCGCTCGCGGCCCGCTGGCTCGATGCCCGCCGCAGCTCGCGGCGTCCGTTGCACCTCGCCGATCTCGGCGCCGGCAGCGGCAACAATGCGCGCTTTCTGGCACCGCGCCTGCCGGGGCCGCAGCGGTGGCAACTGATCGACCACGATGCGGCGCTGCTCGAACGCGCGTGCGCCAACGGCCTCGAGTCCCGCGCCGCGGACGGCAGCCCAGCGCGGTTTGTACCGCTGACCCGCGCCCTCGACGATCTTCGGGACGACGATCTACACGGCTTCGACCTGGTTTCCGCGTCGGCCTTGATCGATCTCGTCAGCGCGGACTGGCTGTCCCGGTTCGCGCGGGCGCTGGCGCGGTCCGGCGCCGCCACGCTGGTCGCATTGAGCGTGGATGGCAACTGGCGCTTCAGCGACGCCGGCGGCGACGACGTCGATCCGGCCGACGCGCAGGTACGCGCCGCCTTCAACGCTCACCAGCGCCGCGACAAGGGCATGGGCGGCGCACTCGGACCCGATGCGGTAGCGTGTCTCGCCGGCCTGCTGCGCGCGCGCGGATACCGCGTGCTGCAGGCACCCAGCCCCTGGCGCCTGCGGCTCGGCGACGGGCCTCAGGCCGAACTCGCCCGCGCCGTGCTCGACGGCTGGCGCGACGCGGCACTCGAGCAAACGCCCGCGGCGGCCGACCAGATCGCGGACTGGCATGCACGCCGCGTACCCCGCCTCGCGCAAGCGGGGTTGACGCTCGAACTCGGCCATACCGACCTGTTTGCGTGTCCGGCCGACACCTGGCCCGCCGAGCGGCCATGAACGCGCGTGCGCCGATACGGCGGCTCGCGCCTTTCCTCAGACTGGCCATCAGCTGTGGCCTGTTGATCGTGATCGCCGGGTGGGTGGAGCCGGACGAGCTGCTGGCGCGGATCGACGTGGTATCGCCCGGCTGGATCGTGCTCGCGGTCGCGATCAGCGTACCGCAGGTGCTGCTGTCGGCCTGGCGCTGGCAGCTCACCGCCGACCGCCTCGGTGCGGCGCTGCCATTCGGCGAGGCGGTGCGGGAATACTACCTTGGCAGCTTCGTGAACCAGTTGGCCCCCGGCGGTGTGCTCGGCGACGCCGCACGCGCGTGGCGGCATGCGCGCGCGCAGCCGAGCACGCGCGAGGCCTGGCACGCGGTCCTGATCGAGCGTGCCGCCGGCCAGCTGGCGCTGCTGGTCTCCGCCGTGCTGGCCTTGTCTCTTTCGCCGGCATTGGCGGCCGACCTGTTCGCCGCCCTGGCGCACGGCTGGGACGGCCTGCCACCGGGTCTGACGCTGCTCGCAGCCGTGGGCGCGTCGGCCGCGCTGGTGCTGCTGATCCGCCACCCTGCGGCCCCGTTGCGGCGTTTCGCGCGGGACATCGGACGCGGCTTGCTGGCCGCGCGCGTATGGCCCCGTCAGGCGCTCGCCTCCTTGCTGGTGGTCGCAAGCTATGTCGCCGTGTTCATGTGCTGCGCCCGCGCGATCGGCGACCCGACCCCCGTCCCGGTCCTGGCGCCATTGCTGACGCTCGTGCTGCTGGCGATGGCGATTCCGGTTTCGATCGCCGGCTGGGGCGTGCGCGAAGGTGCCGCGGCGCTGACCTGGGGGATCGCAGGCCTGGAACCGGCCCAGGGCGTCGCGATCTCGGTCACCTATGGTGCCGTGGTGCTGATATCGACGCTGCCCGGCGCCTGGGCGCTGGTAGCGGACTACCGCCACGCCGCCACGGCTCGGGCTTCGCCGCCGCGCTAGCCACCCCGCACGACGTGTTCGAATTCGAGATCGAAAAGGCTGTCCGGCCCGCATGCGAAGCGCCGGCAGCGCGGCCGCAGTGCGTCGTCGAGCGTCGCCACCGGCGGCAGCACCAGGCCCGGCCGTCCCGAACCGATCAACATCGGCGCGACCATCAGGTGCAGCCGGTCGAGCACGGCGGCGGACACGAATCGCGAGACGGTGATCCCGCCACCCTCGATCAGGACCCTCCGCATGCCCCGGGCGGCAAGCGCCGCCAATACCGCCGCGGGATCGAACCCCCCGCCCGCCGCCACGACCGGGATCCGTGCCACCCGCCCGCCGGGCCGGCCGGCTGGAGGATCCGCCCCGGCCGCCGCGACGACATGCCATACCGGTGCCAGGCCGTCGTAGAATACGCGGCAGGCCGGGTTTGCACGCGCGCGCGGATCAAGCACCACCCGCGCCGGGTTGGGGCCGTCGGCATGGCGCACGGTCAGTTGCGGGTCGTCGGCGTTGAGGGTTCCGACCCCCACAACCACCGCATCGACGATCGCGCGCAGGCGATGCAGGTGCACGCGGGCCGGCTCGCCGTTGATGTAGTGCGAGGCGCCATTCTCGGTGGCGATGCGGCCATCCAGGCTCTGGCCGAGCTGAGCGATCGCGAGCGGCCGGGCCCCCGCCACCAGCGGCACGAACACGTCGAGAAGCTGGCGCGCGGCGCCGCCGATCGCCGTGGAGCTGAACCATTCGCCATCGGCGGTGATCTCAATCGCACCGTCCGGATGAGCGAACAAGCGCGAACGCCGCTCGCCCCAATCGGCGCCGAGTACCTCGCCAATCAGCGTCCAGGCCCGTGTTTCAGTAAAATGTCGGTCCGACATGCTTCAACCCCTGAACATGGCATCACCAAGGCTGCCACAGAAATCACCCGCCACACAGGAAAAACCCTCATGCGCCAAGCCGAGCGTGCCATCTTCGATCTGCGCCGCGGACTGCCGGTTCTGCTCCGCGACAAGGATGCCGAAACCCTGGTTCACCCCGTCGAAGGCCTCAACGATGCGAATCTCGCCGACCTGCAGGCGCTGGCCGGCGGCCCGCTGGCGCTGTCCCTGACCCGCCATCGTCTTGCCAGCATCGGCCATGCGATCGCCGACGAGGCCGCCGCACTGGTGCTCGCCCCCTTCCCCACCGCCGCCGCCCTGCAGCGGCTGGCGTCCGCCCGCCATGAGCGGATCCCGGCCGGCGCCCAGACTCGCAGCCCGACGGCGGCCGAACGGGTCGCGGTGCAGTTGTTGCGCCATGCCCAGATGCTGCCGGCCGCGGTCATCGCGCCAGTTGCGGCCAAGCGCCGCGAGGCGGTGGCGGAACAGGTGTGCGACGGCCATATCCTTGCGGTCTCGACCATCGAGGCAACCGAGTTGTGCTCGGGGCGGCGCAACCGCCTGATTCGCGTCAGCGACGCACGCGTGCCGCTCGAACTGGCGGGCGACTGCAGGTTCGTGCTGTTTCGCGAATCCAGCGGTATTCACGAGCATATCGCGGTCGTGATCGGCGAGCCGGCCGACTGGCCGCAACCGGTGCCGGTGCGGCTGCATTCGTCCTGCCTCACCGGCGACGTGTTCGGCAGCCAGCGCTGCGACTGCGGCGAGCAACTGCAGCGCGGCATCGCCTCGATCAGCGCGCAGGGCGGCGGGGTCCTGCTGTACCTTTCGCAGGAAGGCCGCGGCATCGGCCTCGGTAACAAGTTCCGCGCCTACCGCCTGCAGGACGAAGGACTCGACACCATCGACGCCGACCAGGTGATCGGCTTCAGCAAGGACGAACGGGACTTCGGCATCGCGCACGAGATGCTCGAAGCACTCGGGGTGTCGCGCATCAACCTGCTGACCAACAATCCGGCCAAGATCAAGGCGTTGGTCGACGCCGGCATCGACGTCGCCGACCGCCAGCCGCTGTTCGGCCTGCTCACCGACCACAACCAGCGCTATCTCAGCACCAAGGCCGATCGCCACGGACACTGGCTGCACGAGTTGCTGAACGAGCAGGATGAACCCGTGATTGCGGTGGGGCCGACCCCCGGTCAGCGTTCGCGATCGTGACCGCCCGGGCCGCGCGAAGAATCGAAGCGGCTCAGATCGAAGGCCCGCGCTTCGCCGATGAGTCCGGCGAGCATCGCGGCGTAGTGCCGCACCAGCCGCTCGCCCAGTTCGGCGCTGGCGAGCAGCGCGTTGCCGACGGTGCCGGACGGATGCAGGTCTTCCGCCATCCAGGCGAAGCCCGCCTCGCCCTCCGGGCCCAGGTGCAATCCGCGTTCCGCCATGTCGTGCCCCAGGCCGCGAACATCGGCGCATGCGTCGGTGCGCACCTTGTGCGGTGCGAGATGCAGCATCATCGCGGTCTCGAGCGCCCCGCCGTGCAGCCCGTGGCGCAACTCCTCGGCCGGCAACGCGCCGGGCGGCGGCGGAAACCGGAAGTAGTTCGCCCGCACCACCAGCATCCGCCACTGCGCGCGCAGTTTGAGCGCAGCCAGATCGACCAGCGCCTTGTTGCCGCCATGGCTATTCACCAGCACCAGCCGCCGCAAGCCCGCGCGCGCGACACAATCGCCCAGTTCGACCAGCGTGGCGAGGGCGGTTTCGGGGCTGAGCCTGAGCGTGCCGCCGAAGTGGCGGTGCTCGAGACTGAGGCCCACGGCCAATGCGGGCAGTACCACCACCGGCACGTCGGAACTCACACGCGCGAGAGCCGCATCGACGAGCCCGAGCGCGATGTCGAGATCGGTCGACAACGGCAAGTGTTCGCCGTGCTGCTCGATCGCGGCCAGCGGCAGCACCGCGACGGCATCACGCGCCGCGAGCGCGGCGATGCCGTGTGGCGTCAGGTCCTGCCACCGGGTCGAAGTGAAAGAAGTCATCGGTTCGAGTTCCATGCCTGGGGGGGGCGCGCCGGACAGGCGCCGCGCACGTTGACGCATCCTACCCAAGGACGCGCGCCGTGGCGATGATGCGCTCGCGCTGGCAAGCGCTTGCCCGCGTGGTGTTGCCCGTGCTGCTGCTCAACACCCTGCTCACGATGGGCAATCGCTGGCCGGGCCTCGGCATCGTGGTCGATGCCCGGGTGTCGATCGAGCTGGTGCTGGGGGTGGTCGCGCTCGCCGCCTGGATCGCTCGCTACGGCGCCCCGTCGGCACGCATGCGCAACGGCGTCGCGGCAATCGCGAGCCTGTGGGTGATGCTGCGCTACATCGACATCAGCGTGCCGGCGCTGCTCGGGCGGCGGGTCAACGTTTACTGGGACACCCAGCATGTCTGGCAGCTTCTGCGCATGGCCGGCGCGGACGGGCAATGGGGCGCGCTGGCCGGCTGGCTGTCGGTTTGCGCGCTTTCACTGGTCATCCTGTTCGCGGGCGTGCGCATGCTGATCGGCATGCTCGGCTCCGGACTGGCCGCAACGCTGCCACGGCGCGGCACACTGGCCGTCGCCATCGCGACCACCGCGGCCTGGCTTGCCGCGCCTGGTCTCGGTGTCACGACCGACAGGTTCTTCGCCAGGCCGGTGAGCGGGACCCTCGTCGAGCAGGCGCGGATGCTGTCGGCGTCGATATCGAATCGCGCGAACGACGCGACGCTGGCGCCCGGTCCGGCGTTCGACGGCAACCTGGCGGTACTCGCCGGCGCGGACGTGCTGATCCTGTTTTCCGAAGCCTACGGCGCGATCACCTTCGACGCGCCCCACATCACCAGCGCGGTCGCGGCCTCGCGCACCGCCCTCGGCCAGGCGATCGCGGCAAGCGGCCGCATGGTGGTGTCGGCGCGCGTACGCTCGCCGACCTTTGGCGGCGCCTCGTGGCTCGCCCATGCAGCCCTGCTGACCGGCATCGACACCGCCAACCCCGATCACTACGCGGCACTGCTCACGACGCGCAGGCCGAGCCTGGTCAGCCATTTTTCCCGCCACGGCTATCGCACCGTCGCGTGGATGCCGGGCATTCAGCGGCCGTGGCCGGAGGGCAGCTTCTACCGTTTCGACCGCTACGCGGACCTCGGTTCGATCGGCTACGAAGGCCCTGCGTTCGGCTACTGGCAGGTGCCCGACCAGGCGGCGATGGCCTTGCTCGATGCGCAGGAACTGTCGCGGGGCGCACAGGCCGCACAACGGCCGCCGCGCCTGGTGGTCTTCCCGACGGTGACGACGCATGCGCCCTTTCGCCCGGTTCCCCCCTATGTCGACGACTGGGCGCGCGTCACGCGCCCGGACGGCTACACCCCGGCCGAGATCGCCGCCGCAATCGCCCGGCCGGGAGACTGGACGGCGCCCACGGCCGCCTACATCGAATCGCTGCGCTACAAGTTCGAATGGATCGCGCACTTCCTGCTGCAACGCGCGGACCCCGACCTGGTCATCATCCTGATCGGCGACCACCAGCCGATCGGTGCGGTGACCGGCCCGGGCGCACCGTGGGACGTGCCGGTACACGTGATCAGCAACAATCCGGTGCTCGGCGCGCGGCTCGAAGCCGCCGGCTTCGTGCGCGGCCTCGAACCACCCCGGACGGCGCTCGGCGCGATGCACGAGCTGACCACAACGCTCGCCGAGCAATTCTCGGCGCCGATCGACGATCCGCCGGCCGCCCCGGGGGCGCCGAACCTCATCGATGCAAGGTTCGAGCCCCCGGAGTGATGGCCTGCTTATTGCTTCAAAATCCGGCCGCCTCCACCGAGGCACCACTCAGGGGACCGACAAGATGAAAAGAATCCGCAGCATACTGGTTGCCAACCGCAGCGAGATTGCGATCCGGGTCTTTCGCGCCGCATCGGAACTGGGCATCCGCACCGTGGCGATCTTCTCGAACGAGGATCGCTTCGCGCTGCACCGCTTCAAGGCCGACGAGTCCTATCTCGTCGGCCCCGGCAAGAAGCCGATCCAGGCCTACCTCGACATCGACGACATCATCCGCATCGCCAAGGAAGCCGAAGTAGACGCGATTCATCCGGGGTACGGCTTCCTGTCCGAGAATCCGGACTTCGCGCAGGCGTGCTCAGACCACGGGATCGCCTTCATCGGCCCGCAGGCCGACGTGATGCGGCGCCTGGGCAACAAGGTGGCCGCGCGCGAACTGGCCGGCACCGCGGGCGTGGCGGTCGTACCCGCCACCCAGGCCCTGCCACGCGACGGCGCCACGGCCCACGCGATGGCCGCCGCGGTCGGATATCCGTTGATGCTCAAGGCCAGCTGGGGCGGCGGCGGGCGCGGTATGCGGGTGGTCGAAAACGCCGCGGAACTGGACAATGCCATCGAGGTCGCACGCCGCGAGTCGCTCGCGGCCTTCGGCAACGACGAGGTGTATCTGGAAAAACTGGTGCGCAACGCCCGCCATGTCGAAGTGCAGGTACTCGGCGACCGACACGGCCAGCTCGTGCATCTGTTCGAGCGCGACTGTTCGGTGCAGCGGCGCAATCAGAAAGTGGTCGAGCGCGCGCCGGCGCCCTATCTCGGCGACGCCGCGCGCACGGCCCTGTGCGAAGCCGCCCTGAAACTCTGCAAGGCAGCCGGCTATACCCATGCCGGCACGGTCGAATTCCTGATGGACGTCGACAGCGGCGCGTTCTATTTCATCGAAGTCAACCCCCGCATCCAGGTCGAGCATACGGTTACCGAACAGGTCACCGGCGTCGACGTGGTCAAGGCCCAGATCCGCATCACCGAGGGCGCGCGGATCGGCGATCCGGACGCATTCCTGCCGGCACAGGCCAGCATCCGGCTCAATGGCCACGCCCTGCAGTGCCGGATCACGACCGAAGATCCGGAAAACGGCTTCAATCCCGACTACGGCCGCATCACCGCCTATCGCAGCGCCGCCGGCTTCGGGCTGCGCCTCGATGGCGGCACCGCGTACACCGGCGCGGTGATCACGCCGTTCTACGATTCGCTGCTGGTCAAGGTCACCGCCTGGGGCCACAGCGCCGAAGAGGCGATCTCGCGCATGGGCCGGGGCCTGCGCGAGTTTCGCATTCGCGGGGTCTCGTCGAACCTGCAGTTTCTCGAAAACGTCATCACCCATCCGCGTTTCGCATCCGGCGACTTCACCACCCGCTTCATCGACACTACCCCGGATCTGTTCAAGTTTCAGAAGCGCCAGGACCGGGCGACCAAGATCCTGAAGTTCCTGGGTGAAGTCGCCGTCAACGGCAACCCCGAAATGAAGGGCCGCCAGGCGCCGATGCTGCCGCTGGCCCGCCCGGTGAAACCGCCGACCGATCTGAGCGTGCCGCCGCCACCGGGTTCGCGCGACCGCCTGAAAGCCCTCGGCCCGCAGGCATTCGCGGCATGGATGCTGGCGCAGGACAAAGTGCTGCTCACCGACACCACCCTGCGCGACGCGCACCAGTCGCTGTTCGCGACCCGCATGCGCACCCACGACATGCTCGAGATCGCGCCGCACTATGCACGCTTGATGCCCGGGCTGTTTTCGCTCGAATGCTGGGGCGGCGCGACCTTCGACGTGGCCTTGCGCTTCCTCAAGGAAGACCCGTGGGAACGGCTGCGGAAACTGCGCGCCGGCATTCCCAACATCCTGTTCCAGATGCTGCTGCGCGCGTCGAATGCGGTGGGCTACACCAACTATGCCGACAACGTGGTGCGCCATTTCGTGCATCAGGCGGCGCACGAGGGAATCGACGTGTTCCGGGTGTTCGATTCACTCAACTGGGTGAACAACATGCGCGTGGCGATGGATGCAGTGAACGAGTCGGGCGCCCTGTGCGAGGCCGCGATCTGCTACACCGGCGACATCTTCGACGCCGGCCGGCCCAAGTACGCGCTCAAGTACTACGTCGATCTCGCGCGGGAACTCGAGCGCGCCGGCGCGCACATCCTCGCCATCAAGGACATGGCCGGCGTGTGCAAGCCGCGGGCCGCCGCCGAACTCGTGCGGGTGCTCAAGCAGGAAACCGGTCTGCCGATTCATTTCCACACCCATGACACGTCGGGCATCGCCGCCGCGAGCGTGCTCGCCGCGATCGAGGCCGGCGTCGACGCGGTCGACGGCGCGCTCGACTCGATGAGCGGCCTCACGTCCCAGCCCAATCTCGGCTCGATCGCGGCGGCGCTCGGCGGCGCGGCGCGCGACCCCGGCCTCGACCTGGACGCGGCCCAGTCGCTTTCGCACTACTGGGAGGGGGTACGGCGCTTCTATGCGCCCTTCGAAGCCGACATCCGCGCGGGCACATCCGATGTGTACAAGCACGAAATGCCGGGCGGGCAATACACCAACCTGCGCGAGCAGGCGCGGGCAATGGGGCTGGAGCATCGCTGGCCGGAAGTTGCGCAGGCCTACGCGGACGTGAACCAACTGTTCGGCGACATCGTCAAGGTCACCCCGACCTCGAAGGTGGTCGGCGACATGGCGCTGTTCATGGTCGCCAACGACCTCACCCCCGCGGAGGTCGCCGACCCCGCCAGGGAAATCGGCTTTCCGGACTCGGTGATCTCGCTGTTCAAGGGCGAACTGGGATTCCCACCGGACGGCTTCCCGGAGGCACTGGCTCGCAAGGTGCTCAAAGGCCAGGCACCGCTCGCAGGCCGGGCCGGCGACTTCCTGCCGCCGGTCGATCTCGAGGCGAGCCGCCGCGAAGCCGAAGCCGCGGTCGGGCGGCACGTGTCCGATACCGATCTCGCCTCGTACCTGATGTACCCAAAGGTCTTCAAGGACTACGCCGCCCACCATGCCAGCTTCGGCGACGTCTCGCTGCTGCCGACGCCGGTGTTCTTCTACGGCCTCGCCGATCGCCAGGAGATCGGGGTCGAGATCGCGCGCGGCAAGACACTGATCGTGCGCCAGACCGGGAGCAGCGACACGCCGGACGACGAAGGCCGGGTCAAGGTGTTCTTCGAGCTCAATGGCCAGCCACGGCTGCTGCGGGTGCCCAAGGAAGGCGCGGCGGCCAGCGGCCGCAGCCACCCCACGGTCGACGAAGCCAACCCCAACCATGTCGGCGCGCCGATGCCCGGCGCGGTGGTGACGGTGGCCGTGCATGCCGGGCAGAAGATCGCCCGCGGCACCCCGCTGGTGTCGATCGAAGCGATGAAGATGGAAACCGCCCTCACCGCCGAGCGCGATGCGGTGGTCAAGGCGGTGTTCGTGAAGCCGGGCGACAAGGTCGCGGCCAAGGATTTGCTGGTGGAACTGCAGTAGCGGCACAGCGCAGGGCGATCGGCCCCGAGCCGACCGCCGCCCGAGCCGCCGACCTCAGCCCTCTTCCCCGGTCGCCGCCGCGGCCTTGCGCGGGCGGCGGCTGCGGGCCGCCGGTTTGCGCTCGGCCGCCTGCACGTTCTCCTCCGGCGCGGGCGCGCTTGCGGCGACGCCGGCGCTCTCGACCGCCACACTCTCCACCGGCGCTGCCGGCGCGGCCTTGGCGCCTCGTCGGCGGCCATCCCGCGCCCCGTCGGCAGGCGCGCGCGGTGCCTGGCCCGTGCCACGCTTGCCGCGGGCGGGCTTGGCAACGGCCGCTTCCGCCACCTCGCCAGCCGGCGTCCCGTCTTGCGAGGTTTCGGCGGCCGGCGGCGCGGATGCCTGCTCGCCGGTGCCCGGCTCCGGTCGCGCCGCCGCATCGGCCGCGCTGTCCGCCCCCTCGTCGGTGGCGCTTGCGGTGTCACTGGTCGCGGGCGAATCGGCAGGCGCCGCACGGGGCGCGGACTTGCGGCCGCCGCGCGGCGGCCGCCCCGTGCCGACCCGCGCATCGTTCACGTCCGCAGCCGGCGCGCTGTCGGCCGGCACGGCCTCGACCGGACTGGCGGGCGCCGCGACCGCTTCCGCGGCGTCGCTCACCGCCGCCCGGTCGTCGCGACGGGCGCTTTCGCCGGCACCGCCCACCACCACGCCCGCCTCGGGCGCCTGGGCATTGCTGCGATAGACATAGGCGCCGGACTTCTCGTCGCGCCCGAATTCGAGCAGACCGCGCGACTGCGCCTCTTCGAGCAGGTTGCCGAAGGCGCGAAATCCGTAGTACGACTCGTTGAAGTCGGGCTTGCGGCGCTTGATCGCCTCCTTGAGCATCGAGGCCCAGATCTTGCCGCTGTCGCCGCGCTCGGACACCAGCGCCTCGAAAGTCTCGACCGCGATCCCGATCGCCTTGCTGCGGCGCGCCTCGAGCTCGTCCTTGCGGCGCTTCTCTTCGTCGGGCGAACGCTTGGCCGGCGCCTGCGGCTGCGCATCGCGTTTCGCGCCGGCGCGCTGCCCCTCGCGCACCAGGTCGTCGTAGAAGATGAACTCGTCGCAGTTGGCGATCAGCAGGTCCGAGGTCGATTGCTTGACCCCCACCCCGATCACCTGCTTCGCGTTCTCGCGCAGCTTCGAGACCAGCGGCGAAAAGTCGGAATCGCCGCTGATGATGACGAAGGTATTGACATGCGACTTGGTGTAGCACAGGTCGAGCGCATCGACCACCAGCCGGATGTCGGCCGAGTTCTTGCCGGACTGGCGCACATGCGGGATCTCGATCAGCTCGAAATTGGCTTCATGCATCGTGGCCTTGAAACCCTTGTAGCGATCCCAGTCGCAATAGGCTTTCTTGACCACGATGCTGCCCTTGAGCAGCAGGCGCTCGAGCACCGGCTTGATGTCGAACTTCTCGTATTTGGCGTCGCGCACGCCGAGCGCGACGTTCTCGAAGTCGCAGAACAATGCCATGCTGACGTTTTCGGGGGGGGTGGTCATGCGGAAATCTCCAGGTTGCGTCGCGTCAGGCCCGGCGCCAGGTGGTGCCCGACGGTGAATCTTCCAGCACCACGCCGCCCACCAGCAGTTCGGCGCGTATTCCATCCGCCAGCGCGAAATCGCGCGCCTTCTTGGCCGCGGCGCGCGCCGCGATGCGGGCCTCGATGGCGGCCGCATCGAGTGCGGCATCGGCCACGCCGACACCGGCCTTGAGGAACGCATCCGCATCGCGCCCGAGCAGTCCCAGCACCCCGGCCAGCGCCCGCAACTGGGCCGCCATCGCGACCGATCCGGAACGATTGACCTGGTTGGCCAGCTCGAACAAGACCGCGACCGCCTCCGGCGTGTTGAAGTCGTCGTCCATGGCCGCCTTGAAACGCTGCGCGTGGGCTTCGTTCCAGTCGACCTCAGCGGCCGGCGGCGCGCCGCGCAGCGCGGTGTAGAGCCGGGTCAGGGCGCTGCGGGCATCCTGGAGATGGGCATCCGAGTAGTTTAGCGCGCTGCGGTAGTGCGCCCGCAGGATGAAGAAGCGCACCACCTCGGGGTCGAACGCCTTGAGCACATCGCGGATGGTGAAGAAGTTGCCGAGCGACTTCGACATCTTCTCGTCGTCCACCCGCACGAAACCGTTGTGCATCCAGTAGTTGACGAAGGCGTGCCCGTGCGCGCCTTCGGACTGCGCGATCTCGTTTTCGTGATGGGGGAATTGCAGATCCTGGCCACCACCATGGATGTCGAAATGATCGCCGAGGAGATCGGAGCTCATTGCCGAGCATTCGATATGCCAGCCCGGCCGCCCCGCCCCCCACGGCGATGCCCATTTGACTTCCTCCGGTTCGTCTTCGCGGGCACGCTTCCACAACACGAAATCGAGCGGGTCGCGCTTGTCCTCGGCGATGTCCACCCGTTCGCCGGCGCGCAGTTCGTCGAGCGACTTGCCGGACAGCTTGCCGTAACCCTCGAACTTGCGCACCGCAAAGCACACATCGCGGCTGTCGGCCACATAGGCCAGCCCCTTCTCGGTCAGGCGCGCGATGATCGACTGCATGCGGCCGACATACTCGGTGGCGCGCGGTTCGTGGTCCGGGCGCAGCACGCCGAGCGCGTCGGCGTCTTCATGCATGGCGGTGATGAAGCGATCGGTGAGCGCGCGGATGGTTTCGCCGTTCTCCTGCGCCCGGCGGATGATCTTGTCGTCGATGTCGGTGATGTTGCGGACATAGGTCACGTCGAAACCACTCGCCCGCAACCAGCGCGCAACCATGTCGAACACCACCATCACGCGCGCATGACCCAGGTGGCAGAAGTCGTACACGGTCATTCCACATACATACATTCTCACCTTGCCGGGTTCAATCGGGGTGAAGACATCCTTGCGTCGGGTCAGAGTGTTGTGGATGTTGAGCATGATCGGAGATTCGACAGTTCCTGGGATCGACGGCCCGGTGCGAGGAGATCGCGGTCGTTGTGCCGGCACCGGCGTGTTGGTAGACTGCGGGACCGCTGCCTCGGGCAAGCTGCTGCGATTGAACGGCGAGCGATGATAGCACACCGAAACCCGCACCCGGCGGGCACGCCGCCCACCGCAAAGCCCTTGCATCCGCGCCTGCCTGAGCTTGACCGTACCACACCAGGCATGACCGAACCCCACGACCCTCACAACCGACCCGGACCTTCCCGATGCGAAAAACTCTTGCCACCGCCCTGCTCGCCCTCACCGGCGCAGGTGCCTTCGCCGCCAACCCGACCGTAGAGATCCAGACCTCGCACGGCAGGATCGTTGCCGAACTATACGAGGACAAGGCGCCCAAATCGGTCGAGAATTTTCTGACTTATGCCAAACAGGGTCAGTACGGAGGCACGATCTTCCATCGCGTCATCGACGGTTTCATGATCCAGGGCGGCGGCTTCGACGCCGGGATGAAACAGAAGAGCACCGGCAAGCCGATCGAGAACGAAGCCGACAACGGGCTCAAGAACGAAATCGGCACGCTTGCGATGGCACGGACCAACGATCCGCACTCCGCGACCACGCAGTTCTTCATCAACGTGGCCGACAACGCGTTCCTGGACCATCGCGCACCCAACGCCCAGGGCTGGGGTTACGCGGTGTTCGGCAAGGTCACCGAAGGCATGGATGTGGTGAACAAGATCGCCAAGGTCGCGACCGCCAACGCCGGCCCTTACCAGAACGTTCCGGTCACGCCGGTCGTCATCGAATCGGTGAAGATCGTCGAGACCCGGTAGATCGACCCCGCGACCGACCGGACCCGCGGCATCGCCGCTCGAAGACCGGACGCGCGACACACCCCCAATCCCACAGGAACCGCAATCATGGCTGTCAAACTGCATACCAACCACGGTGAAATCGTCATCGAGCTCGACACCGAGCGCGCGCCCGAGACCGTCAAGAATTTCGTCGCCTACGTCGAGGCGGGCCACTACGACAACACCGTGTTCCATCGCGTGATCGACGGGTTCATGATCCAGGGCGGCGGTTTCGAGCCCGGCATGACCCAGAAGCCCACCCGGAGCCCGATCAAGAACGAAGCCGACAACGGCCTGAAGAACACTACCGGCACGATCGCGATGGCGCGCACCCAGGACCCGCATTCGGCGACCGCGCAGTTCTTCATCAACGTCGCCGACAACGACTTTCTCGACCACCGCGCGCCCACCGCGCAAGGCTGGGGCTACTGCGTGTTCGGCAGCGTCACCGAGGGCGCGGACGTGGTGAACAAGATCCGCACGGTCAAGACCGGCTCCAAGGGCTTTCACCAGGACGTGCCGGCCGAAGATGTCGTGATCGAACGCGCCGAAGTGATCTGATTCCGGCCGGCCGCAAAACATGGCGCGCACCCTGTTCATCTCCGACCTCCACCTGAGCGAGGAACGGCCGGAAACCACCCGGGCCTTCATGGCTTTCATCGCCGGCCCGGCACAGGGCGCCGAAGCCCTCTACATCCTGGGTGACCTGCTCGAGTACTGGGCCGGTGACGACGACATCGAGGCGCCGCTGGCGGCGAGCGTATGCGAGGCGCTCGCGGGCCTGGCCGAACGGGGCACGCACGTCTTCTTCATGGGCGGAAATCGCGACTTCCTGGTGGGAGCGGGATTTGCCGCCCGCGCGCGCTTCGAACTCCTCGCGGACCCGAGCGAGATCACGCTGGATGGGCAACGGGTTCTGTTGAGCCATGGCGACGCGCTGTGCACCGACGACGTCGCCTACCAGGCCTACCGCCGTCAGGTGCGCGATCCGCAGTGGCTGCAGGGCTTCCTGGCGCGACCGCTCACCGAACGCAAGGCCTTCATCGACACGCTGCGCAAACAGAGCGCCATGGCCAAGCAGGAAAAATCCGCGGGCATCATGGATGTCAATCGCGCGGCGGTCGAAGCGCTGCTGCGCACCCATGGCCATCCCCTGCTGATCCACGGCCACACCCATCGCCCCGCTCGCCACCTGCACCTGGTCGATGGCGTGGAAAGCGAGCGCTGGGTCCTGGCCGACTGGGACGACAGCGCCCCCTACCTCGCGTGGGACGGTGGCGCGCTCTCGGCACACCGATATCGCCCGGCCCGATCCGTCCCCACTTAACGACGGCGGGGCCGCACGTCGTCCTCAGCGCATCAACTGCTCGACCATCGCCCATACCGCCCGGACCTGACCACCTTCGCGGGTGGCATAGTCGGGCCCGGTATAACCCCACCAGTCCCAGCAGCCCTTCGGGTTGAACACCCAGCGCCATGAACCCCACGCAAAGCCGTTGCGCGGCGCGATCTGCGGATAAAGCACGATCAGGCGATGGGCATCCGCCCATTCGTTGTAGCCCGCTCCTTCGATGAACCGGCGTCCGAGCTGGGCCTCGGTCTGGCGGCAACCATGAAAGGCGACATGCACCCGGCACCCGCCCGCCTCGCAGCCCGGCGCCACATAGACATGTCCTTGGTCGGCCAGGCTGATCTCGATCGGCCGCCCATTCGTGAACGGCCGTTGATCGAAGGCGAGCAGCTTGCCCTGCGGCGCGGCACGCCCGCCCGCGTCGCCGAGCAGATGCCGCAACAGCGCGCCCGGCCCGTCGATACCCTCGCACAGGTTGATGAATGGCGGATCGGAGGTTTCGCATGGGTTCGCCGCCGGATCGGCGACCGAAGGCATCGCATGGCCGGCACTGGGATGCTTGACGTAAGCGATGGCCGTCTCGGGCAGGTGCAGGCGGTAGAACGCAACCAGCGCATCGACGACCGGGCGTTCGACGGTACGGTCGTTGGCACCGGAAAAAACCCACACCTTGTCGTCGCCGAGCGCCGCCGGTGCATCGATCAGACCGGCCGCCGCACGGGCACGCACGCGCGATTCGGTGCGCTCCGGCCCGGGCGGCGGCGTGCCGGCGGCCGGCGTCATGCAGTTGCGCAGCGCGCGCGAAACCGTGCCGTCCGCGCACTCGAACGGCCCGCCCGCGATCACGCCGGCGCCACGCACCGCCGACGCGTGCGCGACCTGCATCTGCACCGCCATGTAGGCGCCGGACGAGATCCCCGACACCGACAGCAACGCGGCGCTGGCCCCCAGCGCCGGCAGGGCGTCCATGGCCTGGGCCGCTCCGCCATACAAGAGCGCCATCACGACTGCGGTGCGCATGTCACGCCCTCCTCGATCCGCCCCCCCGCGCGGGCGGCACTGGCCTAAAGACCGAGACCGCGCGCGAGGTCGGCCTGGATGTCTTCGACGGACTCGAGCCCGACCGCCACCCTGATCAAACCTTCCCCGATGCCGGCCGCAGCGCGCGCCTCGGGCGACACCCGGCCATGGGTGGTGGTGGCCGGATGGGTGATCGTGGTGCGGGTATCCCCCAGATTGGCGGTGATCGAAAGCATGCGGGTCGCGTCGATGACGGCCCACGCCTGCTCCCGCCCGCCCTTGACGTCGAAGCTCACGATCGCTCCGCCGCGGCGCTGCTGACGCATGGCCAGCGCGTGCTGGGGATGCGACGCAAGCCCCGGATAGTGGACGCGCGCCACACCCGGCTGGGCCTCGAGCCAGCGTGCGAGCGACAGCGCGCCGGCCGATTGGGCCTCCATACGGATACGCAAAGTCTCGAGGCCTTTGAGGATGACCCAGGCGTTGAACGGCGAAATGCACGGGCCGGCAGTCCGCAGGAAGCGGAACACCTCGTCCAGGACCGCTTTCGATCCGACGACCGCCCCGCCCAGCACACGACCCTGGCCATCGAGGTACTTGGTGGCCGAATGGATGATGACATCGGCCCCGAGCGCGAGCGGCTGTTGCAGCGCCGGAGTACAAAAGCAGTTGTCGACCGCCAGCAGCGCGCCAGCCTCGTGCGCGACCGCGGCGACGGCGGCAATGTCCACGACCTCGGTGAGCGGATTGGAGGGCGTCTCGACGAAGAACAGTTTCGTGTTCGGCCTGACCGCGGCACGGTAGGCATCGAGATCGGTGGCCGGCACGAACGTGCTGGCGACGCCGAACTTCGACAGAATCGTACCGAACAACTGCTGGGTGGCGCCAAACACGCCCATCGACACCACCACATGCTCGCCCGCCTTCATCACCGCCATGACCAGCGACAATATCGCCGCCATGCCGGAGGATGTCGCGACGCACATCTCGCCGCCCTCGAGCGCCGCCAGCCGGTCCTGCATCATCGAGACGGTCGGATTCGAGAAACGTGCATAGACGTTGCCTTCCTCCGCGCCGGAAAAGCGCGCGGCGGCTTGGGCGGCGTTCTCGAACACGAAGCTCGAGGTCAGGAACATGGCCTCGCTATGCTCGTTGAAGTGGCTGCGCGAGGTGCCGGCCCGAACTGCCAGCGTATCGAAATCGATGTCGAGCGCGTTTTGATCCATGTGCTGCAACCTCAGTGGTCGTGGCTGGTGACGAGATTGAGATCCAGCTGGCCGCCTTCGCCGTCATCGCTGCCCCCGGTCGCGCCGCCTCGCTGGTTTTCGACACCGTAGAGATACTCGGCGGTGATGTCGCCGGTCACGTAGCTGCCGTCGAAACAGGACGTCTCGAAAAAACTGATCGTCGGGTTAACCGCCCGGACCGCCGCCTTGAGATCGTCGAGATCCTGGTAGATCAGCCCGTCCGCGCCGATCTCGCGGCAGATCTCGTGCTCGTCGCGGCCCGCGGCGATGAGCTCGCCGCGGGTCGGCATGTCTATGCCATAGACGTTGGCGTAGCGCACCGGCGGCGCCGCCGACGCGAGATACACCTTGGTGGCACCGGCATCGCGCGCCATCATCACGATCTCGCGGCTGGTCGTGCCACGCACGATCGAGTCATCCACCAGCAGTACGTTCTTGCCCTTGAACTCCTGGGTGATCGTGTTGAGCTTCTGGCGCACCGACTTCTTGCGCACCGCCTGCCCGGGCATGATGAAGGTGCGGCCGATGTAGCGATTCTTGACGAAGCCCTCGCGATACGGAAGGCCCAGCCGGAAGGCCATCTCCATGGCCGACGGGCGGCTGGAGTCGGGGATGGGGATGACCACGTCGATCTCGACATGAGGCAGGGTGCGGCGCAGGCGCTCGGCGAGAAACTCGCCCATCTTCACCCGCGACTCGTATACCGAAATGCCGTCGATCACCGAATCGGGCCGCGCCAGATAGACGAACTCGAACATGCACGGCGCCTGAACGGTCTCGGTCGCGCACTGGCGGCTGTGAAAAACCCCGCGGGTGTCGATGAGTACCGCCTCGCCGGGCGCGACGTCGCGAATCTTGCGAAAACCGATCACGTCGAGCGCCACCGACTCGGACGCGACCATCCATTCGCTGCCCCCCATCGCCTCGTTGCGGCCGATCACCAGCGGCCGGATGCCATAGGGATCGCGGAAGGCCAGCAACCCGTAGCCCGCAATCATGACGACCACCGCGTAAGCCCCGCGGCAGCGGCGATGGACGTTGGCAACCGCGCGGAACACCGCTTCCTCGTCGAGCTTGAAGCCGCTCGACGCCGCCTGCAGTTCGTGCGCCAGCACGTTGAGCAACACTTCCGAATCGGAGTTGGTGTTGATGTGGCGCAGATCCGACATGAAGAGCTCGCGCTTCAGCTCCGCGGCATTGGTCAGATTGCCGTTATGGGCGAGCAGCAGTCCGAATGGGGAATTCACGTAGAAAGGCTGGGCTTCGGCCGGATTGCAGGCCGAGCCGGCAGTCGGATAGCGCACATGGCCGATGCCCCAGTTGCCGACCAGGTTGCGCATGTTGCGGGTGCGGAACACATCGCGGACCAGCCCCGGCCCCTTGTGCATGAAGTAGCGATCGGCCTCGCAGGTGGCAATTCCGGCCGCATCCTGTCCGCGATGCTGCAGCACCTGCAGCCCGTCGTAAAGCAACTGATTTACCGGCGTGGTCGCAACCACTCCAATGATTCCGCACATGGAACACCACCTATCTGAAGCGAATCTTCTCGGCCACCGCTTCCGGCAACCAGGGCTTGGCGGCGATCACCGCCGTTTCCAGGGGGGGCGAAAGCAAGGCCTCCTGCCACCAGGACTCGTCCGCGGCCCCGACCAATCCCCCGAACAACACCAGCACCAGCACGATCGCCAGGCCCCGCGCCACGCCGAAAACAGTGCCGAACAAGCGGTCCACCGGCCCCAGCCCCGCGGCCTTGAGCAACTCCCGCAGCAGGAACCGCAGCAGCGCCGCCAATGCCAGCACCCCGACAAAGATCAAGGCCCCGGCGGCCACCTGGCGCCACAGGGGGTCGGTGACCACGCCCGCGAGCAGCGGCGCCGCCCGCTCCGAATACATCCAGGCCGCAAACCCGGCCACCAGCCAGGCGAACAGTGCGATCACCTCGCTCACCAGACCGCGCCAAGTGCCCACCAGCGCCGACAGGACCAGCAGCCCGAGAACAATATAGTCGAAAACCGTCATTGCACCGTCAGCGGGATGTCACGACCGCACTCATGTTCAGCGCGCGCAGCCGCTCCGCCGCGCGATCGGCCTCATCCCTGCTGGCGAACGGCCCCACCCGCACCCGGGTGACCGGCCCCGCGCGTTCGGTGTACGCGCTGAAACCCCGCTTGGCGAGGTCTCCGCTGAGCGAAGCGGCCTTGGTGGGTTCGCCGAACGCGCCCACCTGAACGACAAAGCTGCTGCCCGACGCCGGCCGAGGCGCGTTGCTTGCGAGCTTGCCGTCGAGTATCGCCTTGACCCGGGCCGCTTCGTCGGTGGGTGCGGTGGCCGCTGCCGGTGGCACGGCGGGCTTCGCCGCCTGGGTTGCGGCACCGGTCGGCTTGTCGGCCGGCCGCTCGGGTTGAGCCGTTTGCGCGGGCGGGCTGACCCGGGGCGTGATGATCTCTTCCGCCGGCGCCTCGCTGTCATCACTCGCCACTTCCTGCGGCGCCGGTACGAAATCGCTTCCCGGAGCGGCCGGCACGCGGTTGGCGATCGGCTTGGCCAACGCGCTGTCCGCGTCGCGATCGGGGATGCTGACCTGGATCTCCTGCGCCGGAAAGCCGGGTTCGTCCTCCATCACCATCGGCAGCACGATGGCCGCCAGCAGCGCGAGCGCCGCGGCGCCGACCAGTCTGCGCCTGGAGCGCTTCTGGAGATCGAGATTTTCACTATCTGTCACGGGATCGTCTCAGTGCCGGTCTGCCCGGATCACACCCAGGACATCCGATACGGAAAGAAAGGAACCGAAGACCACGATTCTATCACTCTCGGCGGCGCGCTCCCGCGCCGCCCGGTAAGCGGCCGCAGGCGTATCGTTGCAGTGTATGTCGCCCGCCACGCCGGCGGCGGCGAGGCGTTCGGCCAGCTCGGCGGCGCGCAGGCCGCGCGGACCGGGTGTACTCGCAAGCAGCCAGTGATCGACACGGTCCTTCAGGCGCGCGACCACGCCTTCGACGTCCTTGTCGCGGAGCATGCCGACGACCGCCCAGGTCTCGGGGTAAAAACCCATGTTGGAGAGATTCTCCGACAACACGCCTGCCGCCTGCGGATTGTGCGCCACATCGAGCACCACCGCCGGCTTCCCGGGCAGGACCTGAAACCGTCCCGGGCATTCGACCAGCATCAAGCCCTGCCGGACCGCCTGCATCGAAACCGGCACGCGCTCCCGCAGCAATTCGAGCGCGGTCAGCACCGCCGACGCGTTGAGAAGCTGGTTCGCACCGCGCAGGGCTGGATAGGCGAGCCCGCCGCGACGATGCAGCGCGCCGCCCGCCGCTGGCGCCGCATAGCGCCAGTACCCCCATTGCTGGCGATCGCCCCCGAAGCCGAAATCCCGTCCGCTGATCCACAACTGCGCGCCGACGGCCCGCGCATGCTCGACCAGCGCTGCGGGCGGCTGCGGGTCGCCGCACACCGCGGGCCGGCCGGCCCGGAATATACCGGCCTTTTCGAACCCGATCGCGTCACGCGTATCGCCCAGGTAATCCATGTGGTCCATTGCGACACTGGTGACGATCGCACAATCGGCGTCGATCGCATTGACCGCATCGAGTCGCCCGCCGAGCCCCACCTCGAGCACGACCACATCGAGCGCCTCGGCACAGAACACGTGCCATGCGGCCAGCGTGCCATGTTCGAAGCAGGTCAACGCCTCGCCATTGCGGGCGGCTTCGACCGCGGCGAAGGCTTCGACCAGCCGTGCGTCACCCACCTCGACGCCGTCGATGCGTACGCGCTCGTTGTAGCGCAACAAGTGCGGCGAAGTGTAGCAACCCACCCGATAGCCGCCCGCGACCAGGATCGCTTCGAGCATCGCGCAGGTCGACCCCTTGCCATTGGTGCCGCCCACCATGATCACCCGCGCCTCGGAGTGGCCGGCCATGTTCGCCAGGACGCGCGCCACGCGATCGAGCCCCAGTTGTATCGGCGCGCCGTGGCGATGATCGAGGAACTCCAGCCAGCCCGCGAGCGTCGCCGGTGATTCTGCTTGCACCAAGATCGTTCAGCCTTCTTGTGCCGGCTGGCGCGTAAGCAGTGACAGCAGGTCGGCGATCTTGTCGCGCATGTTGCGGCGGTCGACGATCATGTCGACCGCCCCCTTCTCGAGCAGAAACTCGGCCCGCTGGAAACCCTCCGGCAGGGTCTCGCGCACGGTCTGCTCGATGACGCGCGGACCGGCAAAGCCGATGAGCGCGCCCGGCTCGGCGATCACGACATCGCCCATGAATGCGAAGCTCGCCGACACTCCGCCCATGGTCGGGTCGGTGAGCACGCTGATGAACGGCAGCTTGCGGCGCGACAACTGGGTCAGCGCCGCCGTGGTCTTGGCCATCTGCATCAGCGACAACAGGCCTTCCTGCATGCGCGCGCCGCCGGTCGCGGTAAAGCAGATGAAAGGCAGGCGCTGCTGCTCGGCGACCTGCACCCCGCGCACGAAACGCTCGCCGACGACCGCGCCCATCGAACCGCCCAGAAAATCGAATTCGAAGCACGCGACCACCGCCGGCTGACCGCGGATCTTGCCCTGCATGACCACCAGCGCGTCGTCTTCGCCGGTTTCCTCCTTGGCGGACGAAAGGCGCTCGGGATACTTGCGCGAATCCTTGAACTTGAGTGCGTCGACCGGCTGCACCGAGGCGCCGATCTCGGTACGCCCGTCGGCATCGAGCAGGATATCGAGACGCGTCCGGGCACGCAGGCGCTGATGATGGCCGCATTTCGGGCACACCAGCTGGTTGTTGTCGAGATCCGCCCGGTAGAGCACCGCCTCGCAGGCCGTGCACTTGCTCCACAATCCTTCGGGTATCGATTTCTTGACCGCCGAATCGTCTTTCTTGATGCGCGGCGGCAGCAGCTTGGTCAGCCAACTCATTGCGGTGCTCCCGGAAGTTGATCCAGCGCGGTTCGAATCCCGGCCACGAAGCGGGTGACGTTTTCGATCATTTCATCCGGCTTGCTCTGGTTGATCTCTTCGATGATGCGGCTCCCGATCACGACCGCATCGGCCACTTCGCCGATGCGCCGGGCCGATTCGGCGTCGCGGATGCCGAAACCAACACCGACCGGCAGGCCGACCCTGGCGCGGATCTGCGGGATGCGGCGGGCCACCTCGGCAAAGTCGAGAGCGCCGGAACCGGTCACGCCCTTGAGCGAGACGTAGTAGATATAGCCGCTGCCAATCCGCGCGACATCGTCGAAACGTGCCTCGGTCGAGGTCGGCGCCAGCAGAAAGATCGGATCGAGACCTGCAGTCTTCGCCTGCTCGGCAAAGGACGCGCACTCCTCCGGCGGATAGTCGACCACCAGCACCCCATCGACACCGGCCTCGGCAGCCGTGGCCACGAAACGATCCGCCCCCATCGCCTCGATCGGATTCGCATACCCCATCAGCACCACCGGCGTTTGGGCGTTGCCGGCACGAAACGCCGCGACGACTTCGAGCACCTTGCGCAGCGTCATGCCCTGCGCCAGCGCCCGCTCGGACGCACGCTGAATCGTCGGCCCATCGGCCATCGGATCGGAAAACGGCACGCCCAGCTCGATGATGTCCGCGCCGCCCGCAACCAGCGCGTGCATGAGCGGCACCGTGAGATCGGGGTACGGATCACCTGCGGTGATGAAGGGGATGAGCGCGCGACGACCGTCGGCCGCAAGCCGTTTGAAACAATTCTGGATTCTGGACATATGGGGATCGCGAGAGTGCCGGGACGGCGTGCGGCCCGGCGTGAATCAAAGGCTGAGTCCGGAATGATCGGCGACGGTGTGCATGTCCTTGTCGCCGCGCCCGGAAAGATTGACCAGCAGGATCCTGTCACGCGACAGCGTCGGCGCCAGTCTGACCGCATGCGCCAGCGCGTGCGAGCTTTCGAGCGCCGGGATGATGCCTTCGAGGCGGCACAGACTGTGGAAGGCGTCGAGCGCATCGGCATCGGTCACATTCACATAGTGCGCGCGCGCGCTGTCCTTGAGCCAGGCATGCTCCGGCCCCACACCCGGATAGTCGAGGCCGGCCGAAATCGAGTGCGTCTCGATGATCTGTCCATCCTCGTCCTGCAACAGGTAAGTGCGGTTGCCATGCAGCACGCCCGGCCGGCCGGCCGTCAGCGTCGCCGAATGGCGGCCGGAGGCGATCCCTTCGCCCGCCGCCTCGACACCGATCAACTGCACACCGTCCACGCCGATGTAGGGATGAAAGATCCCGATCGCGTTCGAGCCGCCGCCGACACAAGCAATGACGTAGTCCGGCTGCCGTCCGGCAAGCTCCGGCATCTGGGTCAGGCATTCCCTGCCGATCACGGTCTGGAAATCGCGCACCATCATCGGATAGGGGTGCGGCCCCGCCACCGTGCCGATGATGTAGAAGGTGTCGTGGATGTTGGTCACCCAGTCGCGCATCGCCTCGTTGAGCGCATCCTTGAGCGTCCTGGAACCCGATTCCACCGGCACCACGGTTGCGCCCAGGAGCTTCATGCGATAGACGTTGGCGGCCTGGCGGCGGACGTCTTCCGACCCCATGTAGACGACGCACTCCATGCCGTAGCGCGCCGCCACGGTGGCGGTGGCCACGCCATGCTGGCCGGCCCCGGTCTCGGCAATCACCCGCGGCTTGCCCATCCGCCGGGCAAGCATCGCCTGTCCGATGCAGTTATTGACCTTGTGCGCACCGGTGTGGTTGAGATCTTCCCGCTTCAGGTAGATCTGCGCACCGCCCAGCACCTCGGACCAACGCTTGGCATGATAGATCGGGCTCGGGCGTCCGACGAAATGCTTGAGTTCGTACTCGTACTCGGCCCTGAAGTCCGGATCGGTGCAGCTCGCCTCGTAGGCCAGACGCAATTCGTCGAGCGCCGGGATGAGGGTTTCGGCCACGAAGACACCGCCATAGGGCCCGAAATGCCCGGCCGGATCGGGGAAAACATAGGGTGCGTCAGCCATCTGCATTGCGAACTCCGGTGATGAAGGCAGCGATCCGTTCGGCGTCCTTGATGCCCTTGGCGGATTCGACTCCGCTCGATACATCGACCGCCCACGGCCGCGTACGGCGGATGGCCGCGGTCACGTTTCCGGCATCGAGCCCGCCGGAAAGTATCAACCGACGACCGAGTCCGTCAGGAATCAGGGACCAGTCAAAGGTCTTGCCGCCACCGCCGTAGCCCTCGACGAAAGCATCGAGGAGAATGCCGGCAGCGGACGGATGAGAAGCGCAGAATTCTACCAGATCGATGCCGGGTCGTACCCTTGCGGCCTTGATCCAGGGACGGCCGAACACGGCGCATTCGGCCTCGGACTCGTCACCATGGAACTGCAACACCTGCAGGGCTACCCGCGCCAAGGCTTCGCGCACGAAATCGGGGGCAGGATTCACGAACAGCCCGACCGTGGTCACGAACGGCGGCACCGCCCGCACCAGTTCGGCCGCGCGTTCGAAGCTCACGAAACGGGGACTCGGGGGATAGAACACCAGGCCGATCGCATCGGCGCCGGCATCAACGGCGGCGTGAACGTCCTCGACGCGTGTCAGGCCACAGATCTTGATACGGGTTCGGTTCATTCAGACGCATGGGAGACGAGGCAGGCGGATGATACGCCCTTCCCCCGGCAGCGACCAGCGATCGGGATAGTCGACCCCGCAAAGATAGAGCCCGTCGGCCGGAAAGGTCGGTGCTGCCAGGCTGCGGTCACCATTTTGCAGGACCTCGCCCAGCCAGTCCGGCGAATGATGGCCCTTGCCGACATACACCAGCGCCCCCACCAGATTACGCACCATGTGATGGAGAAAGGCATTCGCATGGAAGTCGAAAATGAAATATTCACCCTCTTGCTGCACGCGTGCCTCATGCATGATCTTCAGCGGCGACTTGGCCTGGCAGCCCGCCGCACGGAACGCCGAAAAATCGTGCCGCCCCACGAGCGCGCCGATGGCCATCGACATGCGGTCGAGTTGGAGCGGCGGATGAAACCACCCCACCCTGCCGGCCAGCAAGGCCGGCCGAACCGGGCTGTTGTGCAGAATGTAGCGATAGCGTCTGGCGCTGGCCAGGAAGCGCGCATGAAAAGTGTCGTCCACCTCGAGCGCCCAACGCACGCTGACCGGCCCCGACAAGCGACTGTTCACACCCCGCACCCAACTCGAGACAGGCCGCACGGCAAAGGTGTCGAAATGCGCGACCTGCACCGTGGCATGCACGCCGGTATCGGTGCGCCCGGCACAATGCAGCCGCACCGGATGCCCGGCGATCAACCCGATCGCCCGCTCGAGCGCATCCTGGACGGTGCGCCCATGCTGCTGGCTCTGCCAACCTTCGAAGGCGTTGCCGGCGTACTCGACGCCAAACGCGATCCTCATGCACCGGCCGCCGCAACGATCGTGACCACGACGATCGAGAGCAGCACCAGCAGCGCGGCCCGATCGGCGCATCCGAACCGGGCATCCATGATCCGGATCGGCGGCGGCACCTCGTCATCCCGATCATGGATCCACGCCTGCCATTGCCGCGGGGCCGACGACTCGACGAACTCGAGCACCAGCAGCGTCCTGACCGCGACCCGCTCGGCGGGGAATCCGACGCGCTGCAAGGGCCTGAGCAAGGCCAGAAAACCGGCGATCAAACGCTCCGGCGGCAAGTGCTGCAGCAGGACCGCCACCCCCAGCACGACCGCGAGCAACCGGGCGGCATGCTCGAACGCCAACGCCGCACCCTCTCGCGACGGGCTGAGCACCGGCAGGTCGGCCAGCAAGGCTTCGCCCGGTGTGAAACCCGCAAAGAAAACCACGATCGCGATCAACAGGAATCTCACCCGGCGCACGAGCCGCCAGGTACGCTCGGGCGCGTAGGCCCATGCCGCACACGCAAGCAGCGCGACCGCCACGCACAACGATAGCCGATCCAGCGTCTGCAGCAGTCCCACGGCGACCATCCACGCCAGGATCAATATCCCCGGGTGCATGCGCGGCTCGCGGCGGCCCTGTCAGTTGCGCCGTGCCGCGCGCTGCCGGAGCGCCGCCGCCAACCGCCGCCTGCGCGGCTTCGCTTAACCAAGCTGGGCAAGGAGTTCGTTCGCCCTGGCGACCTGCTCCGGGTTACCCTCGCGAATGACCTCCTCGATCAACTCGCGCGCCCCCTCCTTGTCCCCCATCTCTTCGTATGCGCGCGCCAGATCGAGCTTGGTGTCCACCTCCTGGTTCGCATCGGGAAGAATGGACGGCGCCTCGTCGGCCAGGCTCGCGACACTCGGAGTCGAAGGCACTTCAGGCAGAGGCGGGCCCGGGAGATCGGGCAACTCGAGATTGAGGTCGATATTCGAAAGATCCAACGGGCGAACTTCGGCCACCTGCTCGGGTATGGAGCTTTCGAGATCGAAATCGAAGTCGAGCAGGCTGTTGTCGAACCCGGTCTTCTCCAGGTCCATTTCGGCGCTATCGTCATCCCTCATCACATCGGCCTGAATCACCGTCGCACTCAGACTCGCATCTTCACCGCCACTCGTCCGGGTAACGACTTGATCGGAACCGCCACCGTGCTGGACGCGTGGCTTGGCCAATGACGGCTTGGCAGATTCACCCGGCATGTCGAAAGCGAGACCCGCATCGGCGCCGGTAATGGCCATATCGAGATCCAGCTCGGTGCCGACCACCGTCTTGTCCATGCTGATGTCTTGAGCCGCGGACGCGGCCGAAGGCGGCACGGCGGGTTCGAACGCAAGACCACGGTCGGCATCGATGTCCAGATCGAAGGTGAGGCCTCCGGACGTCGTATCGACGCGCGGCGCCACGGGCTCGCTTTCCAGCACCGGCAGGGGTTCGGGGGTCGCATCGAGATCGAAATCGAGCACGGAGAGATCTTCCGGCAACAGGTTCTCTTCGGCCTCGGGCGCCATCGCCCCCATATCGAGGGCATTGGCGACATCGCGGTCGCCGCCGTTCTCGACGACTTCGCTCAATTGGCGCAAATCCCCGGGAACGGTCCATGTCGCCTTCAACTGCGACGCGCTCGGCTCGACCGGAGCATTGCTGAAATCGAGATCCGCGAGCGAAACATCGGTAGCCGGCCGCTCCGCCACCGCGTCACCGCGCGCCGAAGTAGCCGCCGCCAGGCCGGCCACCGCCACACCGGCGGCGGCTGCCGGCACGCTCGTTGCCACGGCAGCCGCCGGCGGCTCCTTCGAAGTCTCGGTGATCGGCGCCTCTTCGACCCGAACCCTGGTAGTCTCGGCATACAAGGGGTTGGCCGGGTCGACCTTGCGCCCCATCTCGGCGGCTTTCTTCCATTCGTCGCCATGGCCACCGGTGCGCGAATAGAAGTCGGTCGCGACGGCTTCGAACTGCTTCACGCTCGGCCGTGCGGCATAGACCTCCAGGAGCTTGAGGTAAATCGCCGGGCGGCTGGAATCGACCTTCAGTGCGTCGAGCAGGATCTCCTCGGCCTGTGCATCCCGCCCATACGCCATGTATACATCCGCCTCGGCAACCGGATCCACACCCTCGTCCGCATCGATCGCCGAAAGCCCCGATTGGCTGAAATCGGTGTGCAGCACGCTGCTCGCACCGGTATCCACCGACTGCCCCCCCTTGACACCGAACACCGAGTGCGAGCCGGTCTGATCTTCGCTCAGCATCGACGGTGCTCCATCACTACCCTCCCCGTCCTTGCGTTGCTGGCGCATCCGATAGGCCGCGAACCCGAGCAGCAAAACGGCGATACCGCCGCCACCGGCAAGCAGCATCGGATCATCGAGGATAGAGTCGAGCAGGCTCGGGGCGGGTGCGGGAGCAGGCACAGGGGCCGCAGGCGGCGGCGCGGGGCGCGGGGCGGGCGCGAGCGCAGCAACCGGCGCCGGCGCTGGTGCGGGCGCCGCTGACGCGGGCGCCTGGGTGCGCTCCTGAGGCACATCGTCGCCCGTCGCGGCCACCGCAGTACCATGGCCAGCATCGTCGTCGGCGAGCAAATCCCTGACATCGGGCAGCGCCTCGTCGCTTTCGGCATCGACAGCCGCCGCCACCGGCGCCGGCGTAACTGGCACTTGTGTAGGAGCCGGGGCAGGCGCGACCTGTTGCTGCATCTGCGCCAGGCCCTGGGTCCGAAGCTCCACGAGTTTCTGCAGATCCCGTACCACGGTTTCGAGCTCGAGCAGGCGGGCATTCGCCTCCTGCAAGGACTTCTCGCGTGCGATGAGTTCTTCTTCGAGTGCCTGCAGGCGCGCCAAGCGCTCGGCATCCGCCGACGCCGGCACCTCGCTCGAGCCACCCGAAACCTCGACCCGGTCGGTCGTCTCGGCCGTCGGTGTCGGCGCCTCGACCTTGGGCACGACGGTGCCGACGCTTTCGCGCGTCGGCTGGCGCTCGCCTTCGACGCGTGTCCTGACGGTGCCGGCGAGACGGTTGCGATAGACCTCGAAATCCGCCGCCTGGGCGATCACCTCGCGCCGGGCCGCCGCGGGCGCCGTCGCAACGGCACTTTCGGCGCTGGGCAGTCTGAGGATGGCGCCAGCGCGCAGCCGGTTGATGTTCTCGCCCTCGAATGCATCGGGATTCTCGCGCAGTAGCGCGATCAGCATCTGGTCGAGGTTGGCCCCGGGTTGCTGGAAACGCGATGCGATTCCACGCAAGGTATCCCCGCGTGCGACCTTGTAAGTATCTGGCGACACGACCTGCGCACGCGGCGCCGGGGCCTGGGCCGCCGCGCGCGGCGTTGCTGCGGGTCGCGCCGGCGATGCCGCCGGGACCGCCGGTGCGGCCACGACCGGCCGCGCCGTGTCGACCGGATCGAGCAGGAAGGTGTATTCACGCAATACGCGCCCCGCGGCCCAGTTGAGCTCGACCACCAGATCGAGGAAAGGGTCGCGCACCGGCTTGTCGCTGCTCACCTTCACGAAGGCACGATCGCCACGGCGCTCGATGTTCAGCCGCACATCGCTGATGACCGGCGACATCGTGAAGTTCGCCTGCCTGAACGCTTCGACGCCCGCCACCCGGGCAGTCAGCGACTGCAATTCCTGCGGCGTCGCCTTGACTTCGATCTCGGCCCGCAGCGGCTGCCCGAGTCCACTGAAAACATTGACGGCACCAAGTCCGGCCGCACCCGCCCCGAACGGAAGGGCGGCGATCGCGGTTGCAATAAGGGTGGCCTTGAATGTTTTTTTCATAGCGTTCTTCAATGTCATCGCGGACCCTTGGCGGGCGGCCGACTTCGTGGAACAAGATGCCCCGGCGCCAAATTCCTCGTCCGGAGGTCCTAACAATCTAGCATTTTCTTCAATGTGTTGCAGCAATTCTTTATTTCATAAGGGAATAATGCCTGCTCCACGCGCTGCAACTCTGGCAGACCGACATGACAAGGGCGCCGAAGCGCCCTGCATGAACTCCTCAATGTGCGAGCAGGATTCTGAGCATGCGGCGAAGTGGTTCGGCCGCCCCCCACAACAACTGGTCCCCCACCGTGAAGGCGCCCAGATACTCCGGCCCCATCGCGAGTTTGTGCAGACGCCCGACCGGGATCGCCAGCGTACCGGTCACCGCGGCCGGCGTGAGCTCACGTTCGGTGATCTCGCGCTCGTTCGGCACCACCTTCACCCACTCGTTGGCCCCGGCGATGATGCCGTTGATGTCGCCTAACGGCACGTCGCGCTTCAACTTTATGGTCAAGCCCTGCGAATGGCAACGCATCGCGCCTATGCGCACGCACAGACCATCGATCGGAATGCTCCCGGCACTGCGGAACGCCGGGTTGCCGAGAATCTTGTTGCACTCGGCGCCACCTTTCCACTCCTCCTTCGACTGACCGTGTTCGACCGGAACATCGATCCACGGAATCAGACTGCCGGCCAGCGCGGTACCACGGAAGTTCTTCACCGGAAAATCGGACGAACGCATCGTCTCCGCGACCTTGCGATCGATGTCGAGAATCGCCGAGGCCGGATCGGCCAATTCGGCCTTCACCGCGTCGTGCAGTGCCCCCATCTGCGACAACAGCTCGCGCATGTTCTGGGCCCCGGCCCCCGAGGCCGCCTGATAAGTCATTGCCGAGACCCATTCGACCAGTCCGGCACGGAACAGACCGCCGAGCCCCATCAACATTAGCGAAACGGTGCAGTTGCCGCCGACCCAGTTGCGCCCGCCCTTTGCGAGCGCGGCCTTGATCACGTCGAGGTTGACCGGATCGAGAATGATCACCGCGTCGTCGGACATGCGCAAAGCACTCGCCGCATCGATCCAGTGGCCGTTCCAGCCCGCGGCACGCAGTTGCGGATAGACCGCCTTGGTGTAATCGCCGCCCTGGCAGGTGATGACGATGTCGCAGGCCTTGAGCGCCGCCACATCGTCGGCACGCTGCAGCGCCGCGCCCGACGTCTTGCCGCCGAATGCCGGAGCGGCAGCGCCGGCGTTCGAAGTCGAGAAATAGACCGGCTCGATGTGATCGAAATCACCCTCTTCCGCCATTCGCTGCATCAGCACCGAACCGACCATGCCACGCCAACCGACCAGACCTACCTTTGTCATTTTCGTCTTCCTGTTCTCTATTGCGTCTCAGAGCGCCGCGCGCACCGCGTCGCCCATTTCACGGGTACCGACCCGGGTCGTACCCGGCTCGTGGATGTCGCCGGTCCGCAGGCCCTGCGCCAGCACCGTCTTGACCGCACGCTCGACCTTCGCCGCAGCCTCTTCCTGATTGAAGGTGTAGCGCAGCATCATCGCCGCAGACAGAATCGTCGCCAGCGGATTGGCCACGCCCTTGCCGGCAATGTCGGGCGCCGAACCATGCGAAGGCTCGAACAAGCCCTTGCCGTTCTCGTCGAGCGAGGCCGACGGCAGCATGCCGATCGAACCGGTGAGCATGGACGCCTCATCCGACAGGATGTCGCCGAACATGTTGCCGGTCACCATGACGTCGAACTGTTTGGGCGCACGCACCAACTGCATGGCGGCGTTGTCGACCAGCATGTGGCTGAGCTCGACATCCGGATACTCGGGCGCGAGCTCGGTCATGACGTCGCGCCACAACTGGGTGGTTTCCAGCACGTTCATCTTGTCCACCGAACACAGTCGCCGGTTGCGCTTTCTGGCCGCCTCGAACGCGACCCGCCCGATCCGGCGAATCTCACTTTCAGTGTAGTGCATGGTATTGAAGCCGTAACGTTCGCCGTCGCGCACCTCGATTCCGCGCGGCTGGCCGAAGTAGATGTCGCCGGTGAGCTCGCGCACGATCAGGATGTCGAGCCCGGCAACCACTTCGGGCTTGAGCGACGATGCGTTCGCGAGTTCCGGATAGAGGATCGCCGGACGCAGATTGGCAAACAGACCGAGCTCCTTGCGGATGCCGAGCAGGCCACGCTCGGGCCGCTGCTCGCGTGGCAGCGCATCCCACTGCGGCCCGCCGACGGCACCAAGCAGCACCGCATCGGCGGCACGGGCAAGCCGGGACGTGGCTTGCGGATACGGCTCGCCGGTCGCGTCGACCGCGCCACCGCCGAGCAGGGCTGTCTCCATTTCGAAGCCCAGCCCGAGCGCTTCCAGCACCTTGACCGCTTCGGCCATGATTTCGGGCCCGATGCCGTCCCCCGGCAGTACGCAAATCTTCATTGACGCTTCCTCGAAAGTTCTCCGGCCATGGGCTCAGGAAAAGAAATAGGGATGTTCGATGCGGCGCCTGGCCTCGAAGGCGCGGATCTCGTCGGCATGGCGCAGGGTGAGACCGATGTCGTCCCAGCCGTTGAGCAGGCACTCCTTGCGGAACGCGTCGACTTCGAAACCGAGCACCTCGCCGCCCGGCCGGGTGATGGTCTGCGCGGCGAGGTCGATCACCAGCCGGTAACCCTCGGTCGCCTCGCACTCGGCAAACAAGGTGTCGACCACCGCCGCCGGCTGTACGATCGGCAGCAAACCGTTCTTGAACGAGTTGTTGAAGAAGATGTCGGCAAAGCTCGGCCCGATCAAAGCTTGCAAGCCGTAGTCCGCCAGCGCCCACGGAGCGTGCTCACGCGAACTGCCGCAGCCGAAATTGTCGCGCGTGAGCAGAATCCGCGCGCCCTTGTAGCGCGGCGCGTTCAGCACGAAATCAGGATTGACCGGACGGGCACTGCAGTCCTGGCCCGGCTCGCCCTGATCGAGATAGCGCCACTCGTCGAACAAGTTGGGACCGAAGCCGCTGCGCTTGATCGACTTCAGGAATTGCTTGGGGATGATCGCATCGGTGTCGACATTGGCGCGGTCGAGCGGCACCGCGAGCCCATCGACGATCTTGACGGGTTCCATTATTTCGTCGACCTCTGGATGGCCTCGCCACCCTTTTCGATATCCTTGCCCAGCCCATGAACCGTATTGCAGCCGGCCCCGAATACGACCACCGCTGCGGCCGCAATAAACGTCAGCATGGTTTTCTTCATGCCTATCTCCCGTTCCGGGCGCTCACGCGCCCTGCATAGTCCGTACATCGGTGAACCGACCCGTCACCGCCGCCGCAGCGGCCATGGCCGGGCTCACGAGATGGGTTCGGCCACCCGCGCCCTGGCGACCTTCGAAATTGCGGTTGGAGGTCGAGGCGCAATGCTCGCCCGGCTCGAGCCGGTCGGCGTTCATCGCGAGACACATCGAACAGCCCGGCTCACGCCATTCGAATCCGGCCGCAATGAAGATCTCGTGCAACCCTTCCGCTTCCGCCTGGCGCTTGACCAAACCGGAACCGGGCACCACCAGCACGCGCTTAACGCTACCGGCCTTGGTGCGCCCTTTTGCGACCGCGGCCGCCTCGCGCAAGTCCTCGATACGGGAGTTGGTACACGAGCCGATGAACACCTGGTCGACCGGAATATCGCCGATCGGCGTATTGGGGGCCAGCCCCATGTATTTCAAGGCCCGCTCGATTCCCTCGCGCTTCACCGGATCGGAAACCTCGGCCGGATCGGGCACTCGCGCACCGACCGGCACGACCATCTCGGGCGAGGTGCCCCAGGTGACTTGCGGCTCGATCTGGCTGGCATCGAGCCGAACCACCTTGTCGAACCGCGCCCCGTCGTCGGAGTGCAGCGTACGCCAATACGTGACGGCACGATCCCAGTCGGCGCCGGCCGGGGCGAACGGCAAGCCGCGCAGGTAATCTATCGTGGTGTCGTCCACCGCGACCATGCCGGCACGCGCGCCGGCCTCGATCGCCATGTTGCAGACGGTCATGCGGCCTTCCATCGACAGCCCGCGAATGGCCGAACCACCGAACTCGATCGCGTAGCCGTTGCCACCCGCCGTGCCGATCCGGCCGATGATCGCCAGCACGACGTCCTTGGCGGTGACGCCGGCCGGCAAGGCACCGTCGACCTGCACGAGCAGGGTTCTGGATTTCTTCTGCAGCAAGCATTGGGTGGCAAGCACATGTTCGACCTCGGACGTGCCGATGCCGTGCGCCAGACAGGCGAACGCGCCATGCGTGGACGTATGCGAATCGCCGCACACGACCGTCATCCCCGGCAGGGTCGCGCCGTTCTCCGGCCCGATGACGTGCACGATGCCCTGGCGCTCATCCTTGAACGGGAAATAGGCCAGTGCGCCAACCTCGCGAATGTTGGCATCGAGGGTCTCCACCTGCTGGCGCGAAACCGGATCGAGGATGCCACGGTCCCAATGATCGGTCGGGGTATTGTGGTCGGCGGTGGCGACGATGGAGTGCACCCGCCACGGCGCCCGCCCGGCCAGCTTCAGGCCCTCGAAAGCCTGCGGGCTCGTGACTTCGTGCACCAGGTGGCGATCGATGTAGATCAGCGCCGTGCCATCCGGCTCCTCGCGCACAAGGTGGCTGGACCAGAGCTTTTCGTACAGGGTTTTGGGTTCCATCCGCAAGCATCCGCTACAAAACAAAGGGATCGATTATTTCACAGCGTCGGGCGTGTGAATAGTTGCCGGGACAGCCCACGACCCACGACGGTGCGTGTTCATTCGCCCCGCCAACCGTGCAGCAACCACAAGAGGCCGGCGAACGCGAAGCCCGATGCGATCGTGAAGGTCCACGCCGGCCCGACCACATCCCAGACCAGACCCGACAACAAGCCCCCCAGCATCCCGCCCGCCCCGAACGAAATACTGCCGTAGAGCGCCTGCCCGCGCGACTGCAGGTGGCCCTCGAACCACTGGTTGATCAACGCGATCGCGGCCGCGTGGTAGGCCCCGAAAGTGAGCCCGTGCAAGAGCTGCGCACCACTCAGGAGCGCGACACTGTCGATGCCCCAGCCGATCACGACGAAACGTACCGACGCAGCCACGAACGACGCGATCAGGAGGGTGCGCAACGTCCAGCGCCGGGTCAGGCGCGGCATCGACAAGAACACCGCGATCTCGGCCAGCACCCCCAGCGTCCACATCCAGCCGACCATGCTCTTGCCGTAGCCATGACCGACGAGATGGATCGGGAAGAAGAAGTACAGCGCCCCATGCGCCGCCGACATGAAGAAGCATGCGCCCAGCAGCGCCTTGACTCGCGGCTGCGAGACGGTGGCCCACAGCCCCCCCACTGCCTGTTTGGGTTCCGGCCGGCCCGCGTCGGGCAGGACGAAGACGCACACGATGATCCCGCCGAGCACACCCGCCGTCATCCACAGCAGTGCCTCCATCGGCATGAAATCGAGCGCATGGCCGACGCTCAGCACCGTCGCGATGAAGCCGATCGACCCCCACACCCGGATCCGTCCGTAGCGATGCGCCTGAGCCCCGAGGTGATTGAAGGTGACGCTCTCGACCAGCGGCAGGGCCGCGCTCCAGAAGAAAGCCATCAATGCCATCGCGACGAACAGGCCTTCGAAACGCGTGGTCACGAAGAACAGCGAAAAACCCGCGAGGCTCGCCAGCGCCGACAGACGGATGATCGGAATCCGCACGCCCATGCGCTCGGCAAGCCAACCCCACAGATTCGGCGCCAACAGCCGCATGACCTGCATCAGCGACATCAGCACCGCGATCTCGGCGGCCGAGAAATCCAGCGACTGCAGATACAGCGAGAGATAGGTGGCCAGCAGGCCGGCGCACCCGAAATAGAAGAAGTAATACGCGGACAGGCGCCAGTACGGCAGCACGGCGTGCGCCATCCCCGGCCCGGGCCCCGCGATCAGGCGTCGCTGCCGGAATCCGGTGGAGACGGGGGTACCTGCATGCCGCCAGGCGCCAGCCCGGCGATGCGCGGCGTCGTGGTGACGACATCGCCACATTGGGCACGCTGACGCAGCGCATGATCGATCAGCACCAGCGCAAGCATGGCTTCGGCAATCGGCGTGGCCCGAATGCCGACGCACGGATCGTGGCGACCATGGGTATTGACGATGACCGGATTGCCGGCCTTGTCGATCGAGCGCCGATCGAGCCGAATGCTGGAAGTCGGCTTGATCGCGATCGACACGCGCACGTCCTGCCCGGTGGAGATCCCGCCCAACACCCCGCCCGAATTGTTGGAGAGAAAGCCCTCGGGCGTCATTTCATCGGAATGCTCGGTGCCGAGCTGGGCCACGGAAGCAAATCCGGCGCCGATCTCGACCGCCTTGACGGCATTGATGCCCATCATCGCATATGCGATGTCGGCATCGAGACGGTCGTAGACCGGTTCCCCCCACCCGACCGGCACCCCGGTGGCAACCACATCGATGCGCGCCCCGATGGAATCCCCCGCCTTGCGCAATTCGTCCATGTAAGCCTCGAGTTGCGGCACCAGGCTGGAATTGGGCGCGAAGAAAGGGTTGCGATCGACCTCGGACCAGTCTTCGAACGGCACGGCGATCGGCCCGAGCTGGGCCATGAATCCGCGAATCACGATGCCATGGCGGTTCTTGAGCCATTTCTTCGCGATCGCGCCGGCCGCCACCCGCACCGCGGTCTCTCGTGCCGACGAGCGCCCTCCGCCGCGCGGATCGCGCACGCCATATTTTTGCCAGTACGGGTAATCAGCATGGCCGGGACGAAAGGTTTCGGCAATGTTGCCGTAGTCGCGCGAGCGCTGATCCTGGTTACGAATCAGCAGGCCGATCGGCGTGCCGGTGGTCACGCCTTCATAGACGCCCGAGAGAATCTCGACCTCGTCCGGCTCGCGCCGCTGGGTGACATGGCGCGAAGTGCCCGGTTTGCGTCGATCGAGCTCGACCTGGATGTCGGCTTCGGAGAGGGGCAAACCAGGGGGGCAGCCATCGACGACGCAACCGATTGCGGGGCCGTGCGATTCGCCGAATGATGAAACGCAGAAAAGCTTTCCTAAGGTATTGCCGGACATGGAAAAGACTCGCCACAACGGAGGAGGATCGGGGGCCGCAGTTTAGCACACGGCCCCAATCGGCCGCCGAACGCTGCCGGCCGGCCGTTTCAGTCGAGAAACCCCGACACAGGGCTCAGTGGAAAAAACGCTCCAGCCGTTCGAACACTTCATGCTCCGCGCCATGACGACGCACCGCCAGCACGTCGACGAGCTTCTCGAGCTGGAGCACCATCTGCTCGAGGCGCTGATCCTCGAACACCAGCAGCCAGATACGGCTGCGGGACTGGTCGGCCATCGGCATGCACAGAATGCCTTCGACGTTGAAGGCCCGGCGCGCAAACAGGTTGCAGATATGACTCATCACCCCCGGGTGGTTGTTCACGTGCAGCTCGAGCACGACCTTGGAGAAACCCGTTTGCTGAAGGGGTTCGGCAACTTGTTCAATCATGTTCAGCCTCCGATCATTTCGGTGTTGGCGGCGCCCGGCGGCACCATGGGATAGACGAAGTGCGCCCGGTCGATCGAAGCATGAATCAGGCACGGCCCCGGTGTCGCGAGCGCCTGGGCGAGCATCGCGCGCGGGTTCTCGGCGGCATCGAGATCGACTGCGGCGATTCCGAAACCTTCGGCGATCTTCATGAAATCGGGTGAGCCACGGTACTTCGACGCGAAAACCCGCTTGCCGTAAAACAGGTTCTGCTGCTGATACACGAGTCCCAACGAATTGTTGTTCATCAGCACGATCTTGACGTTGAGCCCCTCCTCGGCGAGCGTCGCGAATTCCTGGATGTTCATCATCAGGCTGCCGTCGCCCGAGAAACACACCACGGTGCGCTCGGGCGCGGCAAGCGCTGCGCCGATCGCGGCCGGCATGCCGAAACCCATCGTGCCGAGCCCCCCCGAGGTCAGCCACTGGCGGGCGCGACGGAACGGATAGGCCTGCGCCACCCACATCTGGTGCTGACCGACATCGGTCGTGATGATCGCGTCGTCGTCGAGCGCCGCCGCCACCGCGTGCACCAGGCCGTAATGCGAACGCGGATCCTCGCTCCCCTCCATCTGCAGCGGAAAGCGCGTCTTCTGGCTTTGCACATGCGACAGCCAGCGTTTGCGCAACATCACCTTGACCCGCGGCAGCAAGGCCTCGAGCACGGCCGACACGTCGCCGTTGATCGCCACGTGCACCGTCTTGATCTTGTTGAGTTCGGACGGATCGAGATCGATGTGGATGATCTTGGCGTTGGGGCAGAACTGCGCCGCCTTGCCGATTGCGCGGTCGTCGAAGCGCGCGCCGACGCAGATCAGGAGATCGGCCTCTTCGAGCACGTAGTTGGTATAGCGGGCCGCATGCATGCCGAGCATGCCGATCGAAAGCGGGTGGTCCATCGGCATCGCGCCGAGCGCCATCAGCGTCATCGTGGTGGGCAGGCCCGCTTGTTCGGCCAGCGTGACTGCCGCCTGGGCCGCGCCTGAATGGATCACGCCGCCGCCCAGATACAGCACCGGCTGCTCGGCTTCATTGATCATCCGCGCCGCCGTCTCGATCGCATCGAGATCGAGCGCCGGCAGCGGGTCCGCGACGGCCGGGGGCGGAAAATCGGCGATCGATATTTTCTGGTTCTGCACGTCCTTGGGCACATCCACCAGCACCGGGCCGGGGCGCCCGGACATCGCAATCCGGAACGCCGCCGGAATAACCTCGAGCAACTCCTCGGCCGACCGGACCAGGAAGTTGTGCTTGGTGATCGGCACCGTCACGCCGTAGATATCAACTTCCTGAAACGCGTCGGTACCGATCATCGACAAGGGCACCTGACCGGTAATCGCAACCAGCGGGATCGAATCGAGCGCCGCATCGGCAATCGCCGTCACCAAGTTGGTGGCGCCGGGGCCGCTCGATGCGAAACAGACTTCGGGACGTCCCGAGACCCGCGCCATGCCCTGCGCCATGAAACCGGCACCCTGCTCGTGGCGGGCCAGCACATGATGAATGCATTCACTGCTCGACAATGCGTCGTACAGCGGCAGAATGGCACCACCCGGGATGCCGGCGATGGTTCGCACGCCCTGTCGCTCAAGCAGCCGCACGATGAGTTCGGCACCGGTCATTTGCATCATTTCAAATCTCCTGAAGGTACTGGGGCGCTAAAGCCGGCGTCCAAAACGAAAACCCCCGCCGGGCTTTCGCGCCGGCGGGGGTCTGGAAGCTTTTGCTGTCTTTCCGTTCCCTTACGACGCGTGCCTGCCTACGCCTACTACTACGCGTACCAGAGCTACAGCGACGAAAATACGGGAGGAAAGGTTCATTACAGCGTCGGGGTTTGTCGAGTGTCCGATTTAACTACAAAAGCCCGCCCGATACAAGCGGACCGATCGCGACCCGCACAGATATTCACGCTTTGTCGGGACCACCACGCATGGCAGGCCCACCGCAACGCTAGGTAGAAGCGCCGTTGCCGTCCCGCAGCGCGCGCCGCAGGATCTTGCCGACGTTGGTCTTTGGCAACTCGTCGCGAAATTCGATGAGGTGCGGGATCTTGTATGGAGTGAGGCCTTCCTTGCAATGCGCGACGATCATCTCGCGTGTGAGCGCAGGATCCTTGCGGACCACGAACAGCTTGACCGCCTCGCCACTACGCGCGTCGGGAACGCCGACGGCGGCCACCTCAAGCACTCCCGGGTGACTGGCAACCACGTCCTCCACTTCGTTGGGAAACACGTTGAAACCCGACACCAGGATCATGTCCTTCTTCCGATCGACGATGCGCAGAAACCCCGCCTCGTCGATGGTCGCGATGTCGCCCGTGCGCAGGAATCCGTCATGGGTGAACACCCGCGCGGTCTCATCGGGTCGATTCCAGTAACCGCGCATCACCTGCGGGCCGCGCACACACAGTTCGCCGGCGGCGCCTGGCGGCACCTCGAAGCCGTCGTCGTCCCGGAGGCTGATCTCCGTCGACGGCACCGGCAAGCCTATCGAGTGATTGAAAGCGGGCAGATCAATCGGGTTGATCGCCACCGCAGGCGACGTCTCGGTCAAACCGTAGGCCTCGATCAAAGGCTTTCCGGTCACCGTCCGCCACTTCTCGGCGACCGCCTGCTGCACCGCCATGCCCCCCCCCAACGCAATCCGCAGTGAGCCAAAGTCGAGCTTCACGAAATCGTCGTTGTGGAGCAGCGCATTGAACAAGGTGTTGACGCCGGTGATCGCCGTGAACCGATGGGCGGCCAGCTCCTTGACGAATCCGGGTATGTCGCGCGGGTTGGTGATGAGCACGTTGGTCGCGCCGATCTTGAGAAAGGTGAGGCAATTCGCGGTCAGCGAGAAGATGTGATAGAGCGGCAGCGCCGTGATGATCAGCTCTTCCCCTTCCCGCACATGAGAGCCGATCCAGGCGTGCGCCTGCTGCAGGTTGGCGATGATGTTGCCGTGAGTGAGAATCGCCCCTTTGGCCCTGCCGGTCGTCCCGCCGGTATACTGTAGAAATGCGATGTCGTCGTGCCCCAGGCGGACCGGCTCGAGCTGCTCGCGTGCGCCCTGGAGCAGCGCCTCGGAAAACCGGACATGCCCGGGAAGACTCCATGCGGGGACCATCTTGCGAATGCGTCTGACCACGAAATTCACAATCAGGCGTTTCGGGAATCCGAGCAGTTCGCCCAGACTCGTCACGACGACGTTCTTGATGCCGACCTCGGGCAAGACCTTTTGCAGCGTGTGCGCGAAGTTCTCCACGATCACGATCGCCTCCGCACCCGCATCGACCAACTGATGCTGCAACTCGCGCGCCGTATAAAGCGGATTGACGTTTACGACCACATAACCCGCACGCAGCACCCCGAACAAGGCCACCGGATACTGCAGCAGGTTGGGCATCATCAGCGCAACCCGAGCCCCCGGCGGCAGCTTCAGAACACGCTGGAGATAGGCGCCGAAGCGCGCCGATTGCAGTTCGAGCTCACCGTAGGTGATTCCCCGCCCCATGTTGATGAACGCGACTCGCTCGCCATAGCGTTCGACCGATTTGTCGAACAAATCGCCAAGGCAAGAGAATTCGTTGACATCGATCGACTCGGGAACACCAGGAGGGTAGCTCTTGAGCCAGCGTTTTTCCATCGTGCCTCCTCGAAGCGCGGTCAGCCGCCGTGACTGCGCCTCTGACACGGAAACGGGCGACTCAAGCGGCCCGAGCAGCGCGAATTCACGACATCAGCCATGCAGGTCTGTCCACTGCCCGCGCGCCCCGTTCGATTGCGGATCCGCGCTGCGGACCATACGCCCAAACCCTGGCGGGCCAGCGCTCAGGCTTCGCCCCCGTCGGCGGGCCAGTTGCGAATATAGTTCTTCAGCATGCGGTTCTCGAAGCTCTGCTCCTCGAGGACGGCCTTGGCCACATCGTGAAAAGAGACGACCCCAAGAAGGACGTTCTCGTTCATGACCGGCAGATAACGCTGGTGATGATCGACCATCAGGCGCCGCAACTCGTCCATTTCCATATTGGGCTGAGCCACCAGCGGGGCCGAAATCATCGCATCACCCACGGTCATTTCGCCCCAGTTCGCACCGCCTTCATGCACGGCCTTGAGCACTTCGCGAAAAGTCAGCATCCCAGTCATCTGGCCATGAGAAAAAACCACGAGCGAACCCACATCCTGATCGGTCATCGTCGCGACAGCTTCGGCCAGGGTTCTGCTGGGCGCGATCGTGAACAGCACCTTTCCCTTGATCGCAAGAATCTCGCTCACCAGCATTCCAGTTTCTCCGTGTCTTCTATGGGCATATGATCGATCGCGCCATGTTAGTGCATAGTCCTCAAGCCGCAAAGCGGAAAACCCGAATGCATCAAGGGCTCCGGAGCTGCCGCCGCAACGGGCGTTGGGCTGGGCTATCTCCCCCGCAACCAAGCTCCATTCGCAACCGCCGCGTCAGCGGTCGAGCTCGGGCAGCTTGCCCTTACGCGCGGCCCATTCCTCGGCATCCGGCAGCGGATCCTTGCGCTGGACGATAGGCTTCCAGGTCTTCGCGAGTTCGGCATTGAGCGCGATGAACGGCTGCTGATCGGTGGGCACGTCATCCTCGGCATATATCGCCTCGACCGGACACTCGGCCACGCACAGGGTGCAATCGATACACTCGTCGGGATCGATCACGAGAAAGTTGGGCCCCTCCCGGAAGCAATCTACCGGGCACACATCGACGCAGTCGGTGTACTTGCAGCGGATACAGGATTCGGTGACAACATAAGTCATTGCAGATGCTCCAACGGGTCTCTCGTCAGCACGGGGCGCCTCTTCCGCGCTTGATTGTTCGTTGGACTATAGCCGATACACCAACATTTTTGCCACGTTCGCGCGCCCTCGGGGCCAAATTCAAGGATAACTTCTTGACGCGCTGCCTCTGTTGGCATAAGTTTCCGCAACACCGGAAACGACACCCGAAAGATCCAATCCCCAAAGCGGTTCATGGCTCTCCATGAGCCCGTTCCCATTTAGTATCCTTATCGCCTGCCCTGATGCGAGGAAACATGAGCGAGCATATCCATCACATTACCGACGCCAGTTTCGAAGCGGAGGTTCTTCAGGAACAAACGCCCGTACTGGTCGACTATTGGGCCGAATGGTGCGGCCCCTGCAAGATGATCGCGCCAATCCTGGACGACGTTGCCAAGGAATATGCCGGCAAGCTCAAGGTCGCCAAGCTCAACATCGATGACAACCAGGATACGCCGGCCAAGTTCGGCATCCGCGGTATTCCCACCCTGATGCTGTTCAAGGGCGGCAACGTCGAGGCCACCAAGGTCGGAGCGCTGTCGAAGTCCCAGTTGACCGCGTTTCTGGACAGCAATCTGTAAACAACGACACACCGAACGGATCGATGCGATCCGTTCGCGCGGCGCCGCCTGAGATCTCTGCTCACGCACGGGGCGCCGCAGATTCACCCTACCTCATCCCTTCTCATCGGCCTCACTCACTACCGCTTCCAAGCGTCCTGCTGCCATGCAACTATCGGAGCTCAAATCCCTCCACGTCAGCCAACTCCTCGAGATGGCAACTGCCAACGGCATTGACGGCGCCAATCGGCTCAAGAAACAAGAACTCGTCTTTGCGCTGCTGAAAAACCGTGCCAAGAAAGGCGAGCCCATTTATGGGGATGGCGCACTGGAGGTCCTGCCCGACGGCTTCGGCTTTCTGCGCTCGTCCGACATCTCCTACCTAGCCGGCACGGACGACATCTACGTCTCGCCGTCGCAGATCCGGCGCTTCAACCTGCATACCGGCGACACCATCGAGGGCGAGATCCGCACCCCGAAGGATGGCGAACGCTACTTCGCGATGGTCAAGCTCGACAAGATCAATGGCGAATCGCCGGAGGCCTGCAAACACAAGATCCTGTTCGAGAACCTGACCCCGCTGCATCCGAACGAGTGCCTCAAGCTCGAACGCGAGATGCGCGGCGAGGAAAACATCACCGGCCGGGTGATCGACATGATCGCGCCAATCGGCAAGGGCCAGCGCGGCCTGATCGTGTCGCCGCCCAAAAGCGGCAAGACCGTGATGCTGCAGCATATCGCCCATGCCATCATCACCAACCACCCCGACGTCGTCGTGATCGTGCTGCTCATCGACGAGCGCCCGGAAGAAGTCACCGAGATGCAGCGCTCGGTGCGGGGCGAGGTGGTCGCGTCGACCTTCGACGAACCCGCGTCGCGCCATGTGCAGGTGGCGGAGATGGTGATCGAGAAGGCCAAGCGGCTTACCGAACACAAAAAGGATGTGGTGATCCTGCTCGACTCCCTGACCCGCCTCGCGCGCGCCTACAACACCGTGGTGCCGGCATCGGGCAAGGTTCTCACGGGTGGCGTCGACGCCAACGCACTACAAAAACCCAAGCGCTTCTTTGGCGCCGCGCGCAACATCGAGGAAGGCGGATCGCTCACCATCATCGCCACCGCGCTGATCGATACCGGCAGCCGCATGGATGACGTGATCTACGAGGAATTCAAGGGCACCGGCAACATGGAGCTGCACCTCGACCGGCGCATGTCCGAAAAGCGTGTTTACCCGGCCATCAACGTCAATCGTTCGGGTACCCGGCGCGAGGAACTCCTGCTCAAGCCGGACATCCTGCAAAAGGTCTGGGTGCTGCGCAAGCTCCTTTACGGCATGGATGACATCGATGCGATGGAATTCCTGCTCGACAAGATCAAGGCCACCAAGTCGAACGCCGAGTTCTTCGATTCGATGCGGCGCGGCTGAGCGATGCCGGCCGGTCCGCCGTCATGGCGACCGGCCAGCGCCTTACTCAGCGGCCGTAATCGAAGAACCCCTTGCCAGTCTTGCGCCCGAGATAGCCCGCCTCGACCATTTCGACCAGCAGCGGCGCCGGACGATACTTCGAATCCTTGAAACCTTCGAACAACACCTGCATCACGGCCAGCTCGACATCGAGCCCGATCAGGTCGCACAGGGCCAGCGGACCGATGGGGTGATTGCAGCCGAGCTTCATCGCCTCGTCGATCTCGGCCGCCGTCGCCAAGCCTTCGCCGAGCGCGAACACCGCTTCGTTGATCATCGGACACAGCAGGCGATTGACCACGAAGCCCGGGCTGTTGCGCACCTGGACCGAAGTCTTGCCGATGGCTTTGGCCACCGTCTCGACAGCCGCGTAAGTCTCATCCGAAGTCTGCAGACCTCGTATCAGCTCGACCAATGTCATCATCGGCACCGGATTGAAGAAATGCATGCCCACCACCGCATCGGCCCGCCGGGTGGCCGCCGCGAGCCGGCTGATCGAAATCGATGAGGTGTTGGTCGCCAGAATCGCACCCGGCTGCATCGCCGCATCCAAGCGCGCAAACAGATCCAGTTTGAGATCGAGGCGCTCGGTCGCAGCCTCGATGACCAGGTCGCAGCCCGCGAAATCGCCGACATCGGTCGTGGTCGCGATGCGCGCCATCACCTCGGCTTTCTCAGCTTCCGTCATCTTTTCCTTCTTGATCAGGCGATCGAGGCTACCGCCAACCGTTGCGACGCCCTTCGCTGCGGCCGCTGCGCTGATGTCGCTCATCAAGACCGGAAAACCCGCCACCGAGAATGCCTGCGCGATGCCGTTGCCCATCGTGCCCGCGCCCACCACTCCAACCTTCTTGATTTCCATCCTTCCTCCTTCCTGAAGTCCTGTCCCGAGGCGACGCGGCCCAGCATCGAAAGACGAAACAGTCGATCGAGCGCCGGCACCGCAGCACCGCCCATCAATGCAACCGCAATGGCCACGGGCCGCCGAATGCGGCCGGCGATCGATGCCGCGTCCCGACCTTTCGCCAGTACCGCGGACCATTACGCTCCGTGATGATACGTTTTATCGCCTCCAGCGGGCAGTCCGACCGGGGCATGCATGCCGCCGTCCCGGAGACTCAGGCCCTTTTCGCGGCCTTTGGCGCGGGTTTGGATCGACTGCCCCGATCGGACTGCTTCGACTTCTTCCCCGCCGCGCCGGACGCCTTCGCGGGCTTTGAGGGCTTGCTTGCGGTCGCCACACGCCGCCCACCCGCCGGCACGACTGCGCTGGCAAGCCCCCGCTGGCGCACCAGGCGTACCCCCCAGCGGTTGAGCTTGCCGACATCGGCACCGGCATGATCGCTCACCTGCAGCGTCCACGCGCCACCGATATCCTGGCCCACCAAAGCTGCCAATGACTGCACCGACAGCGACGACCACGTCGCACGCAAGTTATCGGCAGCGCCACCGCCACGATCATGCAGCCAGACCATGCTCCCCGCAGGCGAACGCAGCCCGACCCGCAGATCGCCGATATAGGTGTGCGTGATGTCGATACTGACTTCGATCTCGGCCAAGGCCCCCGACTCGGCCACGACCAGCTTGCGCGAGATGCCGTTGGCGCGGTTGTCGGGAATCGTAAGGCCCGGCGCCTCGCTCAGTTCGATCGGTGCATCGCCGAAGGTTTCGACCGCCAGCGACCAGGCGCGCAAACGCCCCGTGTCCATGGGTGCCAGATCCTGAACCACCAGCACCCAGTCTCCCGCCGCCGGTTCGCCGACGAAACCCTGCAGCGCCGGCATGCTGGCAAGATCCCAGTCCTTGATCAAATCGTCCGCATTTCCGCCGGCGCGATCATGCAGGCGCACGCTTCGCCCCGAAGGCGAGGTGAGGCTCACGACCAGATCACCAATGAAGGTGTGGCTGATGTCGACCCCGACCCCCAGCGCGGCGAGCACCCCCTGCTCACCGACCGTGATGACATCCCGCAACCCCGCCGGCCGATCGTCGGGAATCGGCTTGTCGGGCGTCGACCGGTAGCGGCCGGCAAGCGCATCGGCCGGCGGAGTGATCACCGTTCCCCGGCGCGCCCGCGCCACCGCCGCCTCGGCATCCACACGACCGTGGCCGAACCACGGGCTCCAGCTGCCGTCCGGCAGCCCCGATTCGATGAAAGTGCCGTTGTCGAACGGGGCGACCGGCGAGATATCCCAAGCCGGGTCAGGGTCGAAACTGGCAGGCGGCGTGCGCGGATAGGGACGCGCATCCAGATCGCGCGATGCGCTCTGGCACAGTATCGAAGCAACCTCGAGCGCGGAGAGTTGAGGATTGGCGGACAACACCAGCGCTGCGACACCTGCCACCAATGGGGTCGCGCTCGAGGTGCCGCCGAAATCCGCGGTCACCCGCGCAGACTCGCCGGTGGTGGTGGTCACCCCCAACCCGGCAACCTCCATTCGCCAATAACTATGACTGTTGCTGGTCGGGGCACACAGGTCGACCCCGCTGCCGTAGTTGGAGTAGTGGCTACGCCGCGCAGTGCTGGCCAGCGCCGCAATGTGCAGGACGCCCGGAAGCTCCGCAAGGCTGTTCTCGAAGCGCCGGGCGGTGCGCACCCCCACCCACCGCCATGCGCCTGACACCATGCCCCAACCGTTCGAATACGGCACATCGCGATTGCTCACATGGTTGATCGGGCAATTGTCGTTGCCTGCGGCCCACAGGAACAGGATGCCCTTGCCACGACGACCGCCGGTCAACGCCAGCGCGCGAATCCGGTTCACGACCACCGTGGCGGTCAGGTTGAGCGGAACGATGCCCCATGAGTTCGAGAGCACATCGACCTTGTCCGCCACGAAGTTGATCGCCGCGAGCAGCTTCGAGTCGTTGAGCAGCAGTGACGGCCCCTGCGACTCCCACTTGACCGGCAGCAACCGGCAGCCCGGCGCCGCCCCCACGGTCAGCACCCCGTCCACCTCGCCGGCGATCACACCCGCGCACGACGTGCCATGATTGGCGCCCGCCTGGTACATGCCGGCGGGATTGGCATCCGGCTCGCCCCGGGTCACCAGACGGTTGCCGACGAAATAGCCCCACTGCGCGAACTTGCCATCGGAATCGAAATCGGGGTGATCGAGACGGCAGCCATCATCGGTGACACCCACGACGATGTCGCGGCTGCCATAGCCTTCGAGCAGCTGCCAGGCACCTTCGCAGCGCGCATTGGCGCGCGGATCGACCTGCGGATGGTTCATTCTCCCATGCAGATGCCATTGACGCAGGTAGTCCGGATCAGTCGGCAGGACCAGCGCCTGCTTCTCGGCCAGGTAATTGAGATCGTTCTCGGCCATCTCGACCAAGGGTTCGTCCTCGCTGAGCTTGACCACCAGCTTGACCGGATTCATGCCGGTATCGTTGGTGAGCCGGAAAAGAAAATCGCGGTCCGAGTAGCGCTCGCACTGCAACAGGCCATATCGACCCGCGAACGCCGCGACCTCCTCGGCGCCGAGCGCCTGGCGAAAGCTCACGAATACACGATCGGTAATCAGAAAATCCTGGCCGCTCTCCGCGACGGTGTATGCATGGTGCGTCGGTGCGATCGCGCGACTGCGCATCATCGTGGCATCGAGATCACCGGGCGCGACATGCCCCCGGGTCGATGACGGCGACACCCGTTCAAGCTCGAACGCACCCAGCGCGCCGAGCGCTTCGGGCGCGGCGCGCACCACGAACTCGTCGGCACGCTTGTCGAGTTCAATACGGCGACCGCCGCGGTAGGTATACGTCATGGCATCCTCCCTATTTAATTTTTCACAAAATCAATTATTTATATGTATTTCCGATCTGAAGCGATGGTCGCCACGAACCGGTTGGGGCGCGGCCGGCGAACATGAACCCGGTATAGCACGCACACCCGTGAATTCAAGCCATCAGCCGGTGCCGGGCAACGCCGTGACCGTCACCCGGCACGCGTGACCGGAGCGGTAGCCAAGCGGTTTTCAATTAGAATCGCGCCATACCACCGCACCGCGAACCCTTCGACCGGACCACGATGAACATCATCCTGCTGCTTGCCGCATACCTGCTGGGATCCATTCCATTTGCGATCGTGTCCAGCCGACTCTTCGGGCTCGCCGATCCTCGCGAATACGGCTCCGGCAATCCCGGCGCCACCAACGTGCTGCGCAGCGGCAACAAAGGGGCCGCACTGCTCACCTTGATCGGTGATTGCGCCAAGGGCTGGCTGGCCGTGTGGGCCGCATTCGCCCTGGGCTTCGGGCCTGCAGTGGCGGCGCTGGCCGGATTGGCCGCATTTCTGGGCCATGTATTCAGCCTGCTCCTGCGCGGCAAGGGCGGCAAAGGGGTCGCGACCGCCCTTGGCGTGCTGGCGGGCATCAACGGCTGGATTGCGCTGACGGCGCTGCTGGTGTGGATCGGCGTCGCCGCGATCACCCGCTACTCATCCGCTGCCGCGCTCGCAGCGGCGGCGGTGGCTCCCCTCGCAGGCATCGTGCTGCTCGACGACCCGATAGCGATCGGCGTGTTGCTGGCGATCGCGGCAATACTTGCATGGCGCCACGCCGAGAACATCCGCCGCCTGAGAAATGGCACGGAGGGACGCATCGGCGGAAAGAAGACGTGAAACCCGCGCACTCCACCGGCTCGGCCTGACACAGATGGAACGCCTGACCCTCGAACGCAAGCAGGTCTGGATCTACCTCGCCGCCATCGTTGCCGGCCTGGCGCTGGGTACGCTGCAGCCCGGCCTAGGACCGGGACTGGAGGCCTTGCTGTGGCCGCTGCTGGCCGCGCTGCTGTTCACCACCTTCGTGCAGGTGCCGCTTCTGCACGTGCGCGATGCCTTCCGCGACGGACGCTTCGTGGTCGCCACCGTGCTGGGCAACTTCGTCTTCGTCCCGGTGATCGTCTGGTTCGCGCTACACCTGCTGCCCGCCGATCCGGCCCTGCATCTCGGCGTGCTGCTGGTCCTGCTGGTCCCGTGCACCGACTGGTTCATCACTTTCACCCAGCTCGGGCGGGGCGACACCGCGCGCGCGATCGCGGTCACACCGCTGAACCTGCTGTTGCAGCTGGCTCTGCTACCGATCTATCTCTGGCTGATGCTGCCTGCAGCCGATTTCAGCGCAGCACTGAAAACCGAGCGGATGCTGCCCGCGGCACTACTCCTGGTCGGCCTGCCGCTTGTCGCCGCAGCGCTCGCCGAACGCTGGATCGACGCGCAACCGGACCGTGGGAGATGGCGTGACACCCTGGGTTGGTGGCCGGTGCCACTGCTGGCGACCGTGGTGTTCATGATCGCCGCCGCCCAGGTCGGGGCCGTCCGCCATGCCGGACCCATGTTGCTCGCGCTGTTGCCGATATTCGTCGGTTTTCTGCTCGTGGCCGCACTGCTGGCAAGCACGCTCGCACGGTGGCTGCGACTGCCGCCGCCGACCGGCCGCACACTCGCCTTCAGCTTTGGAACGCGCAATTCCTTCGTCGTACTACCCTTCGCGCTGGCACTGCCATCCGGCTGGGAAACCACGGTGGTGGTGATCGTTTTCCAGTCGCTGGTGGAACTGTTCGGGATGGTGCTCTACCTCTGGTGGCTGCCGCGGCATCTGTTCAGAGACGTGCTCACATCCCCTCACCGATAGAGGTCTCCTGACTAAACCGGCGCAGGCGCCTGCAACTCGGCCAGCGGCCAGCGCGGCCGCACCTTGACCACCCGCGCGCCGCACGTGCGCTCGCCCGCTGCGAGCCGCAGCGCCCCTGCGAATGCAATCATCGCGCCATTGTCGGTACACAATGCCGGTTCCGGATAATGCACGCTCCATCCCCGGCACCCCGCCGCGGCATCCAGACGCGCGCGCAATTGCCGATTCGCCCCGACCCCCCCCGCGACCACCAACTGCGTGAGCCCGGTGTCGGACAAAGCCCGCAGCGCCTTGGCGCAAAGAACCTCGACAACCGCATCCTGAAAGTCCGCCGCCAGGTCCGCGCCATCCTCGGCGCGCCAACCGGGTGACGACACCACGTTGAGTACCGCCGTCTTGAGGCCGCTGAAACTGAAGTCGAGATCGCCGGAGCGTAACATCGGCCTCGGCAGCTTGAAACGCCCGCCACAGCCCGCCTCGGCCAAGCGCGCGAGTTGCGGCCCGCCGGGGTAGCCCAAGCCCAGCAACTTGGCCGTCTTGTCGAACGCTTCGCCCGCAGCGTCATCGACGGTTTCGCCCAGCAAGGCATACTGCCCCACGCCGGTCACCTCCATCAACTGGGTATGCCCACCCGACACCAGCAGCGCAACGAATGGAAAGACCGGCGGCCGCGCCGCCAGCAAGGGCGACAGCAAATGTCCCTCCAGATGATGAATCGGCAACGCCGGTATCGACAGCGACAACGCCAGCGCTTCGGCGAAACTCGCCCCCACCAGCAAGGCGCCCGCAAGCCCCGGCCCGGCCGTATAGGCCACCGCATCGAGTTCGGCGAATGTGCACCCGGCCTGCGCGAGCGCCTCGCGCACGAGCAGCGGCAGGCGGCGAATATGGTCACGCGACGCGAGTTCCGGCACCACGCCGCCATAGGCGGCGTGCAGGTCGATCTGCGAATGGAGCTGGTCGGCGATCAATCCTGCCGTGCCGTCATAGATCGCCACCCCGGTTTCGTCACACGACGACTCGATACCCAACACCTTCATTGTCTGTTCCCATGGCGCATATGGCGCAGATTCACGACCCCGAATTCTACCCGTTCGCACGTCGGCCTTGCATCGGCCAGCAGACGGCATTTATAATCCGCGTTTTTCCGCTCTCAAGACACTCAAGGATTGCCGTAATGCCGGGTATTCGCGTAAAGGAAAACGAGCCGTTCGAAGTCGCCATTCGCCGCTTCAAGCGCACCATCGAAAAAACCGGTCTGCTGACTGAGCTTCGCGCCCGCGAGTTCTACGAAAAGCCCACCGCAGAGCGCAAGCGCAAGCTGGCAGCGGCCGTCAAGCGCAACCACAAGCGCCTGCGCAGCCAGATGCTGCCCCGCAAGCTGTACTGATCTTTCGCGCCGCTGCCCGCACGCGGGCCCAGCGGGCGTTCGCATTCCCCATGCCGGGCGCGGATCCTTCCGATTCGCGCCCGGCATGGTTTTTGTGTTTCTCGTATTGGAGCAGACATGCCGCTCAAGGCACGAATCCAGGATGACATGAAAACCGCGATGCGGGCGCGCGACACGGGACGACTGTCGGCGATCAGACTGCTGCTCGCGGCGATCAAGCAGCGCGAAGTGGACGAGCGCATCGAACTCGACGACGCCGCCGTAACCGCCACGATCGAGAAAATGGTCAAGCAGCGCCGCGACGCCGCAGCCCAGTTCGACAGCGGCAACCGCCCCGAACTCGCAGCCGGCGAACGCTTCGAGATCGGGATACTGTCCGCCTATCTTCCCGCCGCGCTGTCGTCCGAAGAACTCGATGCCGAGATCGCAGCCGTGATCACAGCATGCGCCGCTACGTCGCCGGCCGACCTGGGCAAGACCATGACCGCGCTCAAGCCGCGCCTTGCCGGCCGCGCCGACATGGCCGAAGCATCTCGCCGGGTCAGGGCGCGACTGGGTGCCTGAACACCGCCCGCGCAGCCGCACCGCGAGGCCGGGATGATTCCGCAGTCGTTCATACAGGATCTGCTGGGACGGGTCGATATCGTCGATGTCATCGAACGCCACCTCCCGCTCAAGAAGGGGGGTGCGAACTACTTCGCCTGCTGCCCCTTCCACGGCGAAAAGAGCGCCTCGTTCTCGGTGAGCCCCACCAAACAGTTCTATCACTGCTTCGGTTGCGGCGTGCATGGCAACGCGATCGGATTCCTGATGGAGTACAGCGGACTGTCGTTCGTCGAGGCCGTCAAGGAACTCGCGGGCCAGGTCGGCCTGAAGCTGCCCGAAGACACCAAGGGTACGGCACCGGCGCCCAAGCCGCCCGGCAACGACAGCCTCTACGCCGCAATGACTGCCGCGGCGCAGTTTTATCGCGATCAGCTCAAGAAAACACCCGCGGCGATCCACTACCTCAAACAGCGCGGTCTCACCGGCGAAATCGCCGCGCGCTTCGGCATCGGCTACGCGCCCGACGACTGGCAGGGACTGAAAGCGGTCTTCGCCGACTACGACCACAAATCCCTGCTCGAATGCGGGCTGGTGCTCGAGAACGACCAGGGACGGCGCTACGATCGCTTCCGCCACCGGGTCATGTTCCCGATCCAGGATCGCCGCGGCCGCATCATCGGCTTTGGCGGACGGGTGCTCGACGGGGGCGAACCCAAATACCTTAACTCGCCGGAAACGCCGCTGTTCGAAAAGGGACGCGAGCTCTACGGCCTGACCCAGGCGCACAAGGCCATTCGTGACGAGGGCAGCGCCGTGGTGGTCGAAGGCTACATGGACGTCGTGGCACTGGCCCAGTTCGGCATAGGCAACACCGTCGCGACCCTCGGCACCGCCACCAATGCCCATCATGCCACCACCCTGATGCGCCTCACCGACCGGGTGGTGTTCTGCTTCGACGGCGACGCCGCCGGGCGCAGGGCCGCCTGGCGCGCGCTCGAGGCTTCGCTTGAGGCCTTGCGCGACGACGTGACGCTCGCTTTCCTGTTTCTGCCCGCGGAGCACGACCCCGACTCGTTCGTGCGCCAACACGGCGCACAGGCGTTTCGCGCAGCCGCCGCCAACGCCAGCCCCCTCGCCCGCTTCCTGCTCGACGAGCTGACTGCGAAAGTCGACCTGGAGACCGCCGAAGGACGGGCACGCCTGATTCACGACGCACGCCCCCTGGTCACTCGCGTCGCCGCCCCCCTCCTGCGCCTGCAGCTCCTCAAGGCGACTGCGGACGCTGGCGGGATCAGCCAACGCGAGATCGAAACCGCATACGGTCTGGCTCCGCCCCCCACCGAACGGGCACACGACACCTGGCGCAAACCCCGGCAGCGCCCGGGTCCGCAACGCCCCCGCGGCCGCTCACGGGCCGTCGCACCAACCGGTATCCTGCTGCGGCTGGTGCTCGACAACCCCAGCCTCGCGGCTCGCCTCCCCGCCGACCTGATCGAACCCGCCGACGCCGAGAGCCTCGCCCTGATTGCGATCATCGACGCGATGAGCATCGGCGACATCGAGGCCGACTGCGGTGTCGCCGCGCTCGTCGAACGATTCAGGGAAACGCCCCACGGCACCGCACTGTCAAAGGTCGCGGGCGAACTGGTGGACACCGAATTCGACGAATCCGTGGTGGAGCTATTGTTCGAAGACACCCTGCGCAAACTGCAGGCCGACTCGATCGACCACGAAATCGTCGAACTGACCCGCCGCGAGCGTGACAGCGGCCTGACTTCGGCGGAACGCCATCATCTCGCTCATCTTATTTTACAGAAACGGCAGTTGGGCGAACCTCGTAAGAGCTAGATTTTCTGATACAATTACCGGTTTTCCAAATCAGCCTCACCTTGACTCAAGGAGTGCCATGGCCCGCGAAAAAATCAAGGGTTCGCGCAAGGACAGTCCAAAAGGCCGCCCAGCCAAAACAAAAAGAAAGGACGAACTCGTCGCCGACAGCCCGGCAGCGAACCCGCTTGATGCAGAGGTTCGCAGAACCCAGCTCAAGACCTTGATCACGCTCGGCAAGGAACGAGGCTACCTCACCTACGCGGAGATCAGCGATCATCTGCCCGACGACGTTGCCGACGCCGAGCAGATCGAAGGCATCATCGCCACCTTCAACAACATGGGCATTCAGGTGTACGACGAGGCACCTGCCGCCGAAGACCTGTTGTTGTCCGAAAACGTCGCCTCGACGGTAGACGAAGACGTCGCGGAAGAAGAAGCCGAACAGGCGCTGTCGTCGGTCGATTCGGAGTTCGGCCGCACGACCGACCCGGTGCGCATGTACATGCGCGAAATGGGCACGGTCGAGCTGCTGACCCGCGAAGGCGAGATCGAGATCGCCAAGCGCATCGAGGAAGGTCTGCGCCACATGGTTCAGGCCATCTCGGCGTGCCCTACGACCATCGCCGAGATGCTCGATCATGCCGACAGGGTCGCGCGCGACGAGATGCGCATTGACGAGATCATCGACGGCCTGCTCGACCCGGACGGCCTGCAGGCCGACGCCGACAATGCCGCCGCCGCGAGCGATGACGACAGCGACGACGACAGCCTCGACGAGTCCGACGAGCCCGATGTCGGCGACGACGAGGACGACGAAGACGCCGCCGCCGACAAGGAGGCCGCCGCCAACGCCGCGACCCTGCTGAAGCTCAAGACCGACGCGCTCGAGCGCTTCGCGGTGATCCGCGGCATCTTCGACGAGAAGATGCAGGCCCTGCAGGCGAACGGATCCAAGGACGAAACCTATCGCGCCCTGCAACAGCAGATTTCGGACGAACTCCTCAACATCCGCTTCACCGCCAAGTCGATCGAACGCCTGTGCGACACCGTGCGTCACATGGTCGAACAGGTGCGCGGCCACGAGCGCCAGATTCTGCGCCTGTGCGTCGACCGCGCCGGCATGCCACGCCAGCACTTCATCAAGGTCTTCCCGGGACGCGAAATCGATCTCGACTGGCTCAAGGACGAAATCGGCGCCGGCAAGAACTACGCCGAAGGCCTGATGCGCATCCACCCCGCGGTGCTCGAAGAGCAGCAAAAGCTCATCGACCTGCAGGACCGCATCGGCATTCCGCTGAAGGAGCTAAAGGACATCAACCGCCAGATGTCCACCGGCGAAGCCAAGATGCGCCGCGCCAAGCGCGAAATGACCGAGGCCAACCTGCGCCTGGTGATCTCGATCGCGAAGAAATACACCAATCGCGGCCTGCAGTTCCTCGACCTGATCCAGGAAGGCAACATCGGCTTGATGAAGGCGGTGGACAAGTTCGAATACCGCCGCGGCTACAAGTTTTCGACCTACGCCACCTGGTGGATCCGCCAGGCGATCACCCGTTCGATCGCCGACCAGGCGCGCACCATCCGCATCCCGGTGCACATGATCGAAACCATCAACAAGATGAACCGCATCAGCCGCCAGATCCTCCAGGAAACCGGCCTCGAGCCCGATCCGGCGACGCTGGCCGAGAAAATGGAGATGCCCGAGGAGAAGATCCGCAAGATCATGAAGATCTCCAAGGAGCCGATCTCGATGGAGACCCCGATCGGCGACGACGACGACTCGCATCTGGGCGACTTCATCGAGGACCAGGCCACGCTCGCGCCGGCCGATGCGGCGATGTTCTCGAGCCTGCGCGACGCGACCAGCGAAGTGCTCGACTCGCTGACGCTGCGCGAAGCCAAGGTCTTGCGCATGCGCTTCGGCATCGAAATGAACACCGACCACACGCTGGAAGAAGTCGGCAAGCAGTTCGACGTCACCCGCGAGCGCATCCGTCAGATCGAAGCCAAGGCCTTGCGCAAGCTGCGCCACCCGAGCCGCTCGGAACGCCTGCGCAGTTTCCTCGACAGCGACAGTTGACGGCCGGGGCGCCGTAACCCGGTAGAATGCCCACCCCACGGGCCGTTAGCCCCGTTGGCTGGAGCAGGCGGCTCGTAACGTGTTTGTGCATAAAAAATCGCTTACACGTCATCAGACGAAGCCGAGCAAGCGCTAATATAAGCAGTCAGTTTTAAGGGCCTCTAGCTCATGCCTGGTTAGAGCAGCGGACTCATAATCCGTTGGTGCCGAGTTCGACTCTCGGGGGGCCCACCAAAAAAAGCCCCAAGCCGTGCAGGTTTGGGGCTTTTTTCGCGTTTGGCTTGTCGGCCCGCAATACTCTTGTAGTCGGGCGCGGGTTCACAAGTCATATCGGCGGCTGACGAAGCAGCGGTGCAACATTGCCGATGCATTGGCGATGCCGGTCGTCACGCGCAAAGTGGCCGATTTCAAGCTGACCGGCGTGACCGTCGTCAATCCGTGGGCGCGCTCACCATGACCGCCTCGCCGGCGGAGCGCAGCAATCAGGCATCCAGGTGACCTGCCTCCAAGGCCGCCACGATTCCGCTGAGTGCATCCAGGCCGCGCATGGGCAGCGCCACGCGGTGCGGCGACGAGCGCCCGGTTTCACGCAGATTGATGCGGATGAGCGGGCAATCCTGACTCTCGCCGAATTGGCGCACCGACGGGATCGCCGTGCCGGCACCGATTTCGATGACGACCAGACGGTCGAGCTTGCGGCGCCATGCGATCAGGCGCGCCTGCTGCAAGCGTGTGCGTTCGTCGCACCAGCCGCCATCGCCGAACATCAGGATGTTGGGGCGCGCAGTTCCGCCACACCACGGGCAGCGCGGAAAATCGCCGAGCAGTCTGCAATTGACCGCGTCGACAACCGGTACGAATCCGTCGGCCGACCAGATGTCGTCGCCACAACCACCGAGACATTGCAGGTGATGGATCGAGCCATGGCACTCCATAATCCGCGCCGGATCGTAACCCGCCTGCTGGAAGTGGCCGTCGACGTTGCTGGTGAACACGAAAGCGCCTGCGGGCAGGCGGCGGGCGATCCCGTCGAGAATGCGGAAACTCGCGCCAGGTGCCGTTTCGCGGTACAGCTTCAGGCGATGCCCATAGAATCCCCACGCCAGCCGTGGCTCGGTGTAAAAGGCGTCGGGACAGGCGATATCCTGAAAGTGCATCCTGGCCCTGCCCAGCGCCGGATAGGTGCGCCACAGACCCGCGTCTCCACGGAAATCGGGCAGCCCTGAATCCACGCCCAGCCCGGCGCCGGCGGTGATGAGCACGCCGTCGGCGTTCTCGATCAAGCGCGCACAGCGGGTCAGCTCATCGATCAGATCAGTTGCCGGCATCGAGGCTCCGCCAGGATCGAGGCCACACACCGGGCCAGCGCCTCCGGTAGTGCCCCCGCTCGAATCCAGGCATCAAGCGTACTCGGCCCGCAGGGCCTTGAAATGCGCATCGATCTCGGGCACCAGCAGGTGGTACTGGTCGCCGAGCCGGCGTTCGACATGCGCCTGGTCCAGCCACTCGAACTCGGCGCTGGCGAGCGCGTTGGCCGCATAGATCACCTCCCCCAGCGTACGCGGGTTTTCGAGCAGTGGCGGGCGCGGTTCGTCATGATAGGCAGCAGCTTCGATCAGCGGCCCCGGGAGCTTGAGCGCGAACAGCAGCGACTCGCCGATGCTCTCGTGCCAATTCGAGATCAGGTAGCGCAGACTGTCGGGACGGGTCCGGAGCTCTTCATACTGGGCCGCGCGGTAGAGCATATAGAAGGCACCGAGGTCGTGCACCAGACCCGCAAACGCCGCTTCGTCGGGGTTCACCGACGACAACTTGCGCCCGATGACCACGGCGGCGCTGGCGGTGTAAATCGAATGCTCCCACAACCGGCGGGAGAGTTCGCTGAATGGCAGGAGTTCCTTCGACTTCACCAACTGGTTGATCGCAACGCCCAGCGCGATGTTGCGCACCGCCTTCAGGCCCAGTTTCAACACCGCGGTCGGGACATCACGCACCTCGTCGCGCGATATGCGCGCGGCCACGTTGGCCTGGCGTATCAGGCGGCTGCTGATCAGCGGCTCGATCTGCACGACTTCGGCGATCCGGTCGATCGAGATGTCCGAGTCGCGCAGCGCGTTGCGCAGCCGCAGCGACACATCGAAACAGGTCGGGAACACGATGTCCTCCGACATCTCCGTCGCGATGTCCTCCAGCATCTTGAACCGCTGTTGCCGCAGCGCCTCGCCTCGCTTGTCATTCGAATCCGGTGTACTCATGGCAACGGCCAGCCCCCTCGGCGACGTCAAAAAAAGCGGCGCAGTGCGCAAACACGGAGCGAACGAGCGTTGTTCCGGCGGTACCTCATCGTACCGCCCCGCCCCGGTTCGAAATTTGCACCGCACGAATTCTAACGCGTGCCTACGGACAGCAAGTGCCAAGAATGCCGCACACGCAGCGAGACGAGCAGTCCTTTACCCGATTCGGGCAACCGCCGCCGGTCGGCGGCTTTCAGCCCACCCGGTATACCCGTGCCTCATAAGCCGCCAGGCTCATTCCCGCACGGGCCGGATGAGGTGCGACGATCCGATTCGCGAGCAACAATCCGTCATATCCCGGCGCGCCACCCGTGAATCTGCATCGCGCCGTGCGCGCGCTGAGATTGACGACGACCATGATCCGCGCATCGTCGAGACGACGCACATAGGCAAACACCTGGCGATGGCGGGCGAGCAGAGGTTCATAGCGCCCGTACACCAGCGCAGGCTCGGTTCGCCGCAGACCGATCAGCTTGCGATAGAACGCCAGCACCGAATCCGGCTCCGCCCGCTGGCGCGCGACATTGATCCGCGGATAGTTGGGATTGACCTTCAACCACGGGCTCGCGGTGCTGAAGCCGGCAGTCGCGCCCTCGTCCCACTGCATCGGGGTGCGCGCGTTGTCGCGCGACGTGAGCGCGAGCGCCGCGAGCAGTTCGGCTTCGGGCACACCGCTGGCGAGCCCGATCGCATGCTGATTGCGCGCGAACACGTCGTCGAAGTCGCCGACCTGCGTGAAGACGGTGTCGGTCATCCCGATCTCCTGGCCCTGATAGATGAACGGCGTGCCTTCCATCAGAAAGTACATCGTGGCGAGTGCCGTGGCGCTGGCATGCCAGTGCGCACCCGCATCGCCCCACCGCGACACCACCCGGGTGATGTCGTGATTCTCGAGGAACAGCGCATTCCAGCCTTGGCCGTGCAAGGCGTCCTGCCAGGCACCGAGAACCTTCTTCAGCGCCACGACATCGAGCGCGCCACCGGGGTTGTTCGACCACAGCGCGAGATGCTCGAACTGGAACAGCATGCCCAGCCGCCGGTGCCGCGCCCCGACCCATTCGAGCGCCTGTTGCGCAGACACGCCATTGGCCTCGCCGACCGTCATCACGTCGCGTCCCCTGAAGGTGTGTGCGCATAGCGCGTCGAGATACTCGAGCACCCCGGCGACATTCATGTGCCCGGCGAACGACGGCACATGCTCCAGCCCCTCGGGATTGGGCAGATCGGGCAGGCCCGGGCGCTTCTTCATGTGGCTCACCGCGTCCAGGCGAAAGCCGTCGACACCCTTGTCGAGCCACCACCGCACCATGTCGAACACCGCCGCGCGCATCTGCGGGTTCTCCCAGTTCAGGTCGGGCTGGCGGCGCGAGAAGATATGCAGGAAGTACTGCCCGGTGGATGGGTCGAAGGTCCACGCCGACCCTTTGAAGATGCTTTCCCAGTTGTTGGGCTCATGCCCCGCCACCGGGTCGCGCCAGATGTACCAGTCGCGCCTGGGGTGGTCGCGCGACGAGCGCGACTCGACGAACCAGGCATGCTCGTCGCTGGTGTGGTTGAGCACCAGGTCGAGTATCAGACGCATGCCGCGGCGATGAACCTCTTCCAGCAACCGATCGAAATCGGCCATGGTGCCGAAGTCGGTCATGATGTCCTGGTAGTCGCTGATGTCGTAGCCATTGTCGTCGTTCGGCGACTTGTACATCGGACATAGCCAGATCACGTCTATGCCCAGCCACTGCAGATACTCCAGCCGCGCGGTGATGCCATTCAGATCCCCGATGCCGTCGCCGTTGGAGTCCATGAAACTGCGCGGATAGATCTGGTAGACCACCGCCTCCTTCCACCAGGCGCGCCCGGGGTCGTGTGCGGCATTGGATAACATCTTCATGCATGTTCTCAGTCGTGGTGAAAGGCGGCTCGGGCCGCGGGCGGCGCAGCGCAGCGCAGCGCAGCGCAGCGGACGAGACCTCGGGTTTGAACAAGCATACCCGAGCCGGTACCCCCATCCGCTGTCGAAGTGGACCGGCCGTCGAGATGGCGCCGCGCAACAAGCTCCCGAACCAGCATCGCGAGGCACATATGCTGCGGTCGCACGTCGCAATACGCTACGATGCACACCGTACCGCTCTCGACACCGCAACCCGCACAGGCTGATCCGGCATGACCCAAATCGAATCAAACCCGACATGGCAAATGCTGCGCGCGCATGCCAACACGCTTGCCAAGGCACAGCTCACCCATCTCTTCGAAATCGACCCCGGGCGCGAACAACGCATGCAGGCCGAGGCCTGCGGCCTGTTTCTCGACTACGCGAAAAACCGCGTCACGGCCGACACCCTGGCCTTGCTGTTCAGGCTCGCGCGCGAGGCGGGGCTCGCGGAGCGCATCGCGGCGATGTTCGCCGGCGAGCGCATCAACACCACCGAGGCCCGCGCGGTCTTGCACACCGCGTTACGCCGGCCGGCCGGCGCGGAGCTCCCGATCGACGGGCACGACATCATGGCCGACATCGCCGCGGTGCGCGAACGCATCCGCCGCTTCAGCAAGCAGGTCAGGGCCGGCGACTGGCTCGGGTTCAGCGGCCGGCCGATCACCGATGTCGTGAACATCGGCATCGGCGGCTCCGAGCTGGGGCCGCAGATGGTGTGCGAGGCACTCAAACCCTTCGCCCACGATCGCCTGCGCATGCATTTCGTATCGAATGTCGATGGCGTGCAGATCGGCGACGTGCTTGCCGCGGTGAATCCGGACACAACCCTGTTCATCGTGGCCTCGAAAACCTTCACCACTCAGGAAACCCTCACCAACGCCCACACCGCACGCGCCTGGCTCCTCGGCCGGACAGGCAGCGAGGCCGCGATCGCGCGCCACTTCGTCGCGGTATCCACCAATGCCGAGGCGGTACGCGCCTTCGGCATCGACACCGACAACATGTTCGGCTTCTGGGACTGGGTGGGCGGGCGTTATTCGCTGTGGAGCGCGATCGGGGTGTCGATCGTGCTGCAGATCGGCGCGGAGCGCTTCGATGCCTTGCTGGCCGGCGCCCATGCGATGGACGTGCATTTCCGCACTGCGCCGCTGGGACAGAACCTGCCCGCCATCATGGCCTTGCTGGGCATCTGGAACGTCGACTTTCTGGATGCGCCGACCCAGGTGATCGCGCCCTATCACCAGCGCCTGCATCGCTTGCCGGCCTACCTGCAGCAACTCGACATGGAATCCAACGGCAAGTCGGTGCGGCTCGACGGCACGCCGGTCGGTTGCCACACCAGCCCGGTGATCTGGGGCGAACCCGGCATCAACGGCCAGCATGCCTATTTTCAGATGCTCCACCAGGGCACGCGCTTCGCGCCGGTGGACTTCATCGGCGTGCTCGAAGCCGCGCCCGAGCCCGCGCACCACCATCGCATCGCCTTCGCCAACATGGTCGCCCAGGCCGAAGCGCTGATGCGCGGCAAAGCGGCCGTCGAGGTCGAGGCCGAAATGCACGCCGCGGGCATTGCCGCAGAACGCATCGCGGCATTGATCCCGCACCGGGTGTTTCCGGGCAACCGACCCAGCAACACGCTGCTGCTGACCCGCCTCGACCCCTTCCACCTGGGTGCGCTGGTCGCCCTCTACGAGCACCGCACGTTCGTGCAAGGCGTCGTCTGGGGCATCAATTCGTTCGACCAGTGGGGTGTCGAGCTGGGCAAACAGCTTGCCGCACGGGTACTCGAGGACATGGGCGCAGACTCGGACATCCATGCCCACGACGCGAGCACGCGCGCGTTGATCAACCGCTATCGCCAGGCCACCCGCCAGGGCTGACGCGGGTACGATGACCACCACGAAACGCCCCTCTCCCACGCCCGCACCGACCACGGGCCAACCCTGGCCGCTGGGCGCATCCGTGGCACGCTCGGCGAACACCCGCGGCGTCAATTTCGCGGTGTGGGCCCCCGACGCCAGCCGGGTCGAACTCTGCCTGTTCGATCCGGGCGGCACGCACGAGCTGGCCCGCTTCGATCTGCCCGGCTTCACCGACGGGGTGTGGCACGGCTTCGTGCCGAAAGCGCGGCCCGGGCTCGTGTACGGATTGCGCGCGCAGGGCGAATGGGCGCCGCAGCGCGGCCATCGCTTCAACCCGGCAAAACTGCTGCTGGACCCGTGGGCAACCGAGGTCGTGGGCGCCTATGGCCGGCAGCGGCCCGGTCTCGCCGGCGATGCCGCGCTCGACGCCAAACTCGACGCCGACCTCGAACGTTTCGTGGCCCACGTCCCGGGCGACCCCGACCGCCCCGATCCGCGCGACAACGCCGACATCGCGCTCAAGGCCCGGGTCGGCGCGCCCTCCCCCCGAGCGGCAACGCAGTCATGCCGCCCGCGCGTGCCGCCCGCCCGCACCGTTCTGTACGAGGCCCATGTACGCGGCCTCACGATGCGCCATCCCGACATTCCAACCGCTTTGCGCGGCAGCTACGCGGCGCTGGCGCATCCGGCCATGATCGCGCACTACCACAAACTGGGCATCACCTCGCTCAGCCTGTTGCCGGTGCATTTTCGCGCCGACGAGGCGGCGCTGCAGCGGCGTGGCCTCGCCAACCACTGGGGCTACGCGCCGATCGCGTGGCTGGCACCCGAAACCCGCTACTGGAGCGGCCGGCCCGGCACGAGCCCCGCGAGCGAGCTGCGCGACATGGTCGACCGACTCCATGCGGAAGGCCTCGAAGTACTGCTCGACGTGGTGTTCAACCACACCGCCGAAACCGACGAACACGGCCCGACGCTGTCGCTGCGCGGACTGGCCAACGCACGCTACTACCATCCCGCCCCGGGCAGCCCGGCCCACTATGCCAACTGGACCGGTTGCGGCAACAGCGTGAACCTCACCGAACCCAGGGTCGTGCAACTGGTGGTCGGCGCGCTGCGCCACTGGGTCGAACACTATGGCGTCGATGGTTTTCGCTTCGACCTGGCCACTTCACTCGCGCGCGACCGCCACGGCCAGTTCGATCGCAGCGCCGGGCTGTTTGCCGCGCTGCAGTCCGATCCGGTGCTCTCACGGGTCAAGCTGCTCGCCGAACCCTGGGATATCGGCGCCGGCGGCTACCAGCTCGGCGCCTTCCCGAGCGGCTGGCTGGAGTGGAACGACCAGTTTCGCGACACCCTGCGTGCCTGGTGGCTGCAACGCACCGGCGACCGCGGGGTGTTCGCGCACCGCTTCGCCGCATCGAGCGGCCAGTTCCGTCATGACGCCCGCGCGCCGCTGGCGAGCATAAACCTCCTCACCGCGCACGACGGATTCACACTCGCCGACCTGGTCAGCTACAACCACAAGCACAACCAGCCCAACGGCGAGCACAACCGTGACGGCCATCATCACAACCAGTCATGGAACTGCGGCATCGAAGGCCCCACCGACGACGCGGCCGTGCAGGCCTTGCGCGCGCGCCTGCGGCGCGCTCTGCTCGCCACCCTGTTGTGCGCGCAAGGCACGCCGATGCTGCTCGCCGGCGACGAGATCGGCCACAGCCAGCACGGCAACAACAACGCCTACTGCCAGGACAACGAGACCACCTGGCTCGACTGGTCCGCCGCCGATGCCGCGCTCACGGCGTGTGTCGCACGCCTGATCGGGCTGCGCCATCGCCATGCGGCGCTACGCCAGGCCGACTGGCTGGCCGGGCCGCGCGACGCGGGCGATGCCCACACGGTCCGCTGGTGGCACCCAGACGGGGGCGAAATCCATGACCAGGGCTGGAACGACACTTCCGACCCGGCCCTGGCAATCGTGCTGCGCCCCGCCACCAGAACCGCAACCGACATGCGCGGGCACGCCGCCGATGAATCCGCCGCAGTCTTGCTGCTGATCAACCCCGATCTCGACCCGCGTCGCTTCAAACTCCCCCGCGGGTACTGGCACGCAGTCTTCGACAGCGCCAGCGACGACGGCATGCCCGACGACCGGACCGCGCTCGCGGCGCTCGCCGACGATACCGTGGCGCTGGTCGTGGCCGGCCGTACTTTCCGCATTTTTGTTGACCTACCGCATTGCACAAACAGCGTGCCAGCGCGCTAATGAACGTGGCAGCGTATGCCGGATACAATCTCAGCACGCAGGGGAAGCAAATGATCGACATGAATCACATCAGCGGCGGCCGATCGCTCGCGCGCCGCACGCTGGCCCTGGTTCTGGCGGGTGGCCGGGGCTCGCGCCTGCGCGACCTGACCAATGCGCGGGCCAAGCCGGCGGTACATTTCGGTGGCAAGTTCCGCATCATCGATTTCGCCCTGTCGAATTGCATGAACTCCGGGCTGCGCCGGATCGGCGTCATCACCCAGTACAAGTCGCACTCGCTGCTGCGCCACCTGCAACGCGGCTGGAGCTTTCTGCGCAACGAAATGAACGAGTTCGTGGATCTGCTGCCCGCGCAGCAGCGAACCAACGAAGAGCACTGGTATCAGGGCACCGCCGATGCCGTCTACCAGAACCTCGACATCATCCGGGCCGCGAACCGGCCCGAATACATCATCATTCTGGCCGGCGATCATGTTTACAAGATGGACTACTCGGTGATGCTCGCCGACCACGTGGCCGGCGGACGCGGTGTCACGGTGGGCTGCATCGAGGTCGCCCGCGACGAGGCCCGGGCCTTCGGCGTGATGGCGATCGACGAGTCGCGCCACATCAACGCCTTCGTCGAAAAGCCTGTCGACCCGCCGTCGATGCCGGGCAATCCGGATCAGTCGCTGGCGAGCATGGGCATCTACATCTTCACCGCCGACTACCTGTACAAGCTGCTCGAGAACGACGCCCGCAATCCCGAATCCAGCCACGATTTCGGCAAGGACCTCATCCCGATCGCGGTCGCCGAAGGCCAGGCGCTGGCACACCCGTTCAGGCTTTCGGCGATCGCCACCCCGCCCTTTTCGGGCCCCTACTGGCGCGACGTCGGCACCATCGACGCCTACTGGACGGCCAACCTGGATCTCGCCTCGACCACCCCCGCGCTCAACATGTACGACAAGGACTGGCCGATCTGGACCTACCAGGAACAGTTGCCGCCGGCCAAGTTCGTGCACGACCTCGCCGGACGCCGCGGTGCAGCGATCAACTCGCTGGTGTCGGGCGGCTGCATCGTGTCGGGTTCGGTGGTGCGCAACTCCGTGCTGTTCTCGAACGTGCTGGTGCGATCCTATTGCGACATCGAGTCGGCGGTGGTGCTGCCCGATGTGCAGATCAATCGCCACTGCCGGCTCAACAAGGTGGTGGTCGATCGCGGCTGCAAGATTCCCGAAGGCATGGTCGTCGGCGAAGACTCCGAACTCGACGCGCGCCGCTTTCACCGCACCGAAAGCGGCGTGGTCCTGATGACGCGCGACATGCTCGCCGCGCTCTGAGCGGCACCGCGCTCCGCCGACAGGCTGCCCAAAAGCTGGATAAAGAAATAATTCGAATCTAAAGCGAATCCGCTGCGGGGATCCCTTACACTGTCGATCGTCTCAATAGCCGACTGTATGGGCCCATTCAAATGAGTGATCAGCGACAGCGCATCAAGGTGCTCGGCGCAGGCATTTTCAGCCTGATCCTGGTGATGGGCGTGGCCCGCTTCTCGTACACCCCGCTGCTGCCGCTGATGCAGCAACAGGCCGGACTGGGCGTCGCCGAGGCCGGCTGGCTGGCCGCGATCAACTACACCGGCTACCTGTGCGGCGCGATCATCGCCTCGCTGATCAGCGACCTGGCGCTGAAGGACCGCCTCTACCGCGTCGGACTGGTCGTGGCGATCGTCAGCACCGCGGTCATGGGGCTCAGCACCGACGTCACCGTATGGGCGCTGTCGCGCTTTTTTGCCGGCCTGAGCAGCGCCGCCGGCATGTTGCTCGGCACCGGCCTGATCCTGAACTGGCTGATCCGGCACAACCACCGCAGCGAGCTGGGCATCCACTTCGCGGGCATCGGCATCGGCATTGCCGGCTGCGCCGTCGCGGTGGCGGCGATGAGCCACTGGCTCGACTGGCGCGAACAGTGGTTCGCCTTCACGGTGATGGGTTGTCTGCTGCTGGTGCCGGCCCTGCGCTGGCTGCCGCCGCCGGACAACAGCGGGCTCACCAAGAGCGGCCAGAAGATGGTCGACAAACCGCCCAGCGCGCTGTTCATGCGCATCTTCATGGCCGCCTACTTCTGCGCCGGAATCGGCTACGTGATCAGCGCCACTTTCATCGTCGCGATCGTCGACCGCCTGCCCGGCCTCGGCGGCCAGGGCACCCTGGTATTCATGGCGATCGGCATCGCCGCGACGCCTGCCTGTTTCAACTGGGACCTGATCGCCCGCCGCACCGGCGATCTCAACGCCCTGATCCTGGCCGCGGTGCTGCAGATCGTCGGCATCCTGCTGCCGGTGATGGCGGGCGGCCTGTTCGCCGCGGTCTTCGGCGCGCTGCTGTTCGGCGGCACGTTCATCGGCATGGTGAGCCTGGTCCTGACCATGGCGGGCCGCTACTACCCCACCCGCCCGGCCAAGATGATGGGCAAGATGACCCTCTCCTACGGTGCGGCCCAGATCATCGGCCCCGCCGTCACCGGCTGGCTGGCCGCCCGGCTCGGCAGCTACGAAGCCGGCCTGTACCTGGCGGCCGCGGTGATGCTGATCGGCGCCCTGCTGCTGATGCTGCTCAAGGCGGTGGAAAAACGCGACGCGGCGCTGGCGCTCGCATCGGGTACGCAAGGCTGACCGACGCCGCCCGATCGAAGCACCCGTGGCCCCGCCGCCATCTACACGCTGCTGCTGAGCCGCAACTGTGCGCCGAAACATACGCCCGACCCGTCCGGCAGGTTATCCGCCTGGAGTTTGCCGCCGTGAAAGCGCGCGATCATCCGGGCCACGTACAGGCCGAGGCCGAGATGGGGGTCGCCGGCCGCGCCACGGGGACGGGCGCTCACCATCGATTCGAACAGGCGCCCTTCGAGTTCGGCCGGCAGTAGCGGGCCGGTGTTGCTGACCGACAGCGTCGCGGTCGTGGTCTGGAAGCCGAGGTCGATACGGATGGGCGTGCCCGGGGTCGCGAAATCGGCGGCGTTCTCGACCAGCTTGTCGAGCATCTGGGCGGCGAGGTCCGGCACGCCGCGGACATACACCGGATACGGCGGCAGGCGGCTCTCGAAGTCGCGCGCCGGGTAGGCCACGCGATAGCCGTTGATGCATTCGGCCACCACCGCGGCCAGGTCGAAACGTTCGAGCTCGGCACTGGCCAGCGCCTGCTCCATGCGGGTGGCCTCGCTCATGCGGGTGAGAATGCGCGACAGACGGCTCAGGCCGGCGTCGGCGCGGTCGAGGTAGGTCTGGGCCGAAGCGTCGCCGACTTCCATGCGCAGGTTCTCGAGCGACGAACGCACCACCGCGATCGGCGTGCGCAATTCATGCGACAGCCGGTTGGCCATGCTCTCGAGATAAGCATGATGCTGGTCGAGGCGCGCCAGCAAGGCCTGGAAGCTGCGGGACAGATCGCCGATCTCGTCACCCGCGCGCGAGGCGCTCACCCGTTGGCGGACCCTCCCGCGACCGTCTACCGCGTGCTCGGCTTCGTCGCGCAAGCGCCGGATACGCGACGACAGCCGCGAGGCAAAGGCCAGCACCAGCAACGCCGCGACGACGAAGCCGCCCAGCGTGAGCATGATCAGGCGTTCGACCGCCTGGTTGCGCAGGCTCGCGATCGACTGGGTACTCTCTTCGACCCGCACCACGCCCAGCACCCGGTCGCCGCTCCACACCGGATGCGCGGCCGCCACCACGACGATGGGGGGGCTGTCCAGCCGACGTACCCGCGAGGCCTCGCCCCCCATCAAGGCCTCGAACACCTCCGCACGCGCGTCGTGCGGCTCGCCGCTGCTTTCGGCCGCCGCCGGCGCACTCAACACCCGTTCCAGCAGCTTGCGCCACAGCCGCCACAGGGCCGACCCGGCCGCGCCGTCCGGGTCGGAAGGCGATGCGAGACTGCCGGCCTGGGCGACCAGCTGCAGGTCGCGGTTGATCACCTGGATGCGCGAGGTGGTGCGCTCCAGGCCACGCAGGATCGCCTCGACCTCGGGCACCGGGCGCGGCGTTTCGAGCGGCGCCAGCACGGTCGGCGCGGCTTCGACCAGTTCCTCGCCGGGCAGCAACAGGGCCGTCGATTCGGGCAAGGCCTGCGGACGCAAGGCCATCAAGCCCGGCCGCTCATGCAGCGCGGTCGCCACCGCGCGGGCGGTCGCGACGAGCGCCTGGCGCTGGCCATCGACCAGGAAGCGCTCCATCTCCTGCACATAGCGGTAGCCCATCCACGGCAGGCCCAGCAGCAGCAGCGCAAGCAGGGCGAGCTGGGCGCGCAGGCCGAACCTGAAGCGCGGTGCGGACGCGACCTGGTTCATCAGCCCTTCCAGCGATAACCCATGCCGTACACGCTGTCGATGCGGTCGAACTGCGGATCGACCGCGGCGAACTTGCGCCGGATGCGCTTCACATGCGAGGTGATGGTGCCCTCATCGACCAGACGCGCGTCCTGCATCAACTGATCGCGGTTCTTCACATGGCCGGGCGAGCGCGCCAGCGTGTGCACCATCCAGAACTCGGTCAGGGTCAGATCCACCGCCTGGCCGCGCCACTGGGTGGTGAGGCGCAAGGTGTCGAGGCTGAGTTCGCCGCGCACCACGCAGGCCTCGGCCGGCGCCGCTTCGGTCAGCGCCTCCACCCGGCGGAACAATGCGGCGATGCGCGCGAGCAAGTGGGGCAGGCTGACGTCCTTGGTCAGGTAATCGTCGGCCCCCAGGCGCAGCCCCGAGACCACGTCGAAATCGCTGTCACGCGCAGTGAGAAAGATGATCGGCACCCGCGCCGACAGCGCGCGCAGCTCACCGCACAGGGTAAAGCCACCCTCGGGTTCGTCGCCCAAACCGATGTCGATGATCGCGAGATCGGGCAGACGCGCCCGAAACGCCCCGAGCGCCGACGGCCGGTCGGCATGCGCCGCCACCTCGTAACCCTGGCGCGCGAGCGCCTCGGCATAGTTGGCGCGAATGGCCGCTTCGTCCTCGACGATCGCGATTCTACGTCCCATGGGTTACCCGTTCTCCGCGTGTGGCTGATCACGGCGCGACTATACCACCGCCCCGACGCGCCCGCCCGGCACGCCGCAGATGCCATTTTTTCGCCACTTTTGGCCCCCGCACCGCCATTTTTGGCGCCGCTTCCTGCCGGATTGCCCGTGTTCAATGGTGGCATGCGGAAGACGCCATCCACGCCACCGCCCCCTTCGCAACCACCGGAGAGCAACATGCCAGCCAGCCCCGAGCCCCTTCCCCCTACCACGCCCCACCTGATCTTCCACCTCATGCGCGCACTGATGATCGCGATCGGGGCGAACCTCGCCGTCGGCCTGCTGGTGTTCCTGGCTTCGCCCGGCGCCCATGCCGCGGGCGGCGGCACGCTGCTGCTGCGCGGTGCCGACGGAGAAGTCGCCGCGCCGACGCTGAATACCGAGGTCGACATTCGCGTTGCCGGCCCGCTGGCGCGTGCCCGGGTTGCGCAGGTTTTTCACAACGACGGCGAAAACTGGCAGGAAGGCCGCTACGTCTTTCCCTTGCCGGAGAATGCGGCGGTCGACCGGCTGCACATCCGCATCGGAGACCGGGTGATCGAAGGCGAGATCCAGCCGCGCGAACAGGCTGCCCAAACCTACGCCACCGCGCGCGCAGCCGGGCAGCGTACCGCCCTGGTCGAGCAGGAACGGCCCAATATCTTCACCACCAGCATCGCCAACATCGGGCCGGGCGAATCCATCCGGGTCGAGATCGAGTACCAGCAGACGCTCGCCTACACCCGCAGCGGCGAGCACGGACGCTACAGCCTGCGCTTTCCGATGGTGGTCGCGCCACGCTACATCCCGAGCGAGCCGGCACCGCTCAAGGTCGCCCGGCCGCAGCGCGGCTGGGCACGCGATGGCGACGAGGCCGCCGACGCCGCGCGCATCACGCCGCCGGTGCGCCATCCCGACGACGGCCCGATCAATCCGGTCGCGCTCAGGGTCGAAATCGAGGCCGGCGTGGCCATCGGCAGCGTGCGCAGCGCATTCCACCCGGTGAATGTCGAACGGCCCGGCCCGAGCCGGCGCATCGCCACGCTGGCCGACGGCCCGGTGCCGGCGGATCGCGACTTCGAACTCGAATGGACGCTGGCGCCGGGCGACGCCCCTTCGGCCACCTTGTTCGTGGAACCCGGTGCCGGACAGGATCACGCCCTGGTCATGGTCGTGCCGCCCTCGTTCACCACCGACCACGCGCCGCTGGCGCGCGAAGTGATCTTCATCATCGACACCTCCGGCTCGATGCACGGCACCTCGATCGAGCAGGCGCGCGAGGCTCTGGCCCTGGCCATCTCGCGCCTGTCGCCCAGCGACCGCTTCAACATCATCGCGTTCGCCTCGAGCGCGCGCAGCCTGTTCGACAGCCCGCGCGACGCCGACGACGACGCCACCCGACGGGCGCTCGCCTGGGTTGCCAGGCTCGAGGCCGACGGCGGCACCGAGATGGCCGGCGCGCTCGCGCTCGCGCTGGACGGCGCGAACCATCCCGAACGGGTCCGCCAGATCGTGTTCCTCACCGACGGCGCGGTCGGCAACGAATCCGCGCTGTTCGCCCAGATTGCGCAGGGGCTGGGCGATTCACGCCTGTTCACGGTGGGGATCGGCTCGGCGCCAAACAGCCATTTCATGCGCAAGGCGGCGCAAAGCGGGCGCGGCACCTTCACCTACATCGGTTCGGTGGACGAAGTCGGCGAACGCATGGGCGAACTGTTCGCGAAACTGGCGTCGCCCGTCCTGAAAGGGGTCGAAGTACGCTGGGAGACCCCTCAGCCCGCCGACGCCGGCGCACACGCGCTGCCCGACCTGTATCTGGGCGAACCGGTACTGCTCGCGGCGGCGCTCGCCGAAGCGCGCGGCAGCGTGGTCGTCAGCGCCCGGGCGGGCGCGATCCGCTGGGAATCACGCATCGAACTGGCCGAGGCGAACAAAGCGGACGGCATCGCTGCGCTCTGGGCGCGCCAACGCATCGACACCCTGATCGACCGCCTCCGGGACGGTGCCGACGAAGACCAGATTCGCGCCGACGTCACCGCGCTCGCGCTCGCCCATCACCTGGTGAGCCGCTACACCAGCCTGGTCGCGGTCGATCGGACACCGGCCCGGCCCGACGGTGCCCCGCTCGATGCTTCGGCCATTCCGACCAATCTGCCCGCGGGCTGGAACCATGCGGCGGTGTTCGGCGAATTGCCGCGCGGCGCGACCCCGGCCCGCATGAACCTGCTGCTGGGCACGACGCTGCTGCTGCTCGGTCTCGCGCTGCGCTTCCTGGGCCGACGCGGCCCGGCCCGCTTCCTTGGAGCCTGACCCCATGAACCTCTCGACATCGCCCGCAAGCGAACCTTACTGCCCCGCCCCGCTGACGCTCGAACGCGCCTGGCCACACGACCCCGCACGCGACTTCTGCGAGGCTCGCGACCGGGGCCACACGCTGCGGCGCGCGCTGTTCGGCGGACTCGCTGCGCTCGCGCTGCTGTTGTCCGCGTGGCAGTTCGGCAACGCCGCCTGGATTCACGCCAAGGCGATCCTGGCGCAACACCTCATCGAGCAGGCCTGGGCACGCAAGCTCGCCGGCGAGCCCCACCCCAGGCCGTGGCCGTGGGCCGACACCTGGCCGCTCGCGCACCTGAGCGTTCCGCGCCTGGCCCTGGCCCGGCACATACTCGCCGGAGCGGACGGCCGCACCATCGCCTTCGGACCCGGGCATGTACACGGCACCGCCCTGCCCGGCACGCCCGGCAACGTCGCGATCGGGGCGCACCGCGACACCCACTTCGCGTTCCTGCGCGAGCTGCGCGAAGGCGATCTGCTCGAACTCGCGCATGCCCCGGGTCGGACCACGACCTACAGCGTGCGCACGACGCGCATCGTCGACAAACGCGAGGTCGCGGTGCTGGCGCAGGACGGCACCGGCAACCGCCTCACCCTGATCACCTGCTATCCGTTCGATGCGATCGACCCGTCAGGCCCGCTGCGCTACGTCGTCACCGCCGAAGAGATTGCCGCGCCGGCTGCGCCAGGAGGGCGGCCAGTGCCTCCTCGAGCTGCCGCGGCTCGGTCGGGCGCACGACTCGTGCGATCTCGCGGCCCTGGCGCAGAAACACCAGCGTCGGCCACAGCTTGACGGCAAACGAACGGCCGAGCGGCTTGCCCTTGCCGTCCTCGATACGCAGATGCCGTGGCGCCCCGGACGCGAGCCCGGCGGCGATCACCGCCTGCGCGCCGCGGCAGAAGCTACACCACGGCGCCCCGAATTCGATGATGAGCGGCTCCGCAATCGCGTCGATCTCCTCACGGGTCGGCGCGTCGGCGGCGTAGTCGATGTTCTCGTCCATATGCTGTTTTCCCGGGTTCCGGCATCCGCCGTAAAGGTCTCAATCATAGCCGATGGCGTCGCGATGACGCTTGCCGCAGCACCGCAACGCGCAGGCCCGGCCGGCGATCCGGCCTCGTTCGCCGCCAGGCATCGACCGCCGCAGCGGCTGCGTGCCGATCAGCGATATCATGACGGGCGCGGCGACTCGCGTCGCGCACCCTTTCGCAGCCCACCCAAGGTAATCCGATGCACCCGATCCACGATTCAGATGCGCTCCTGCTGCTGGCCCTGGCGCTCTCCTCCAAACGCAGGCCGGCCGATCTCGTGGAGATCGTCACCGCGGCGGATCTGCTGCATGGCAGCACGCCCCTGGCCGGCAAGCTGTGCGGGGCGTTCGCGCGCGTCGCCGAGCATGGGCTGATCGAAGCGCAGGCGGGCCGGTTCGCGCTCACGCCGGCCGGCGAGGCGACGCTCGCCGGACAGCCTGCCAAGGCCGACACCGCCGCACGCCTGTTTTCGATCAAGGAGAAGCTCGCGGGCGTGAGCCCGAGTGCCGGACCGCTCCCTGCCCTGCCGAACGAAGGCGAGATCGGCGCCGCGATCAAGGCTTTCGGCGCCGCGCGCCGCGCCACCGCGATGAGCCAGAAAAAACCGAAGACGGTCGACGAGGCGCCGCGACGCCCCGGCCGACCGCAGGGCAAGCGCGCAGGCGCCCCGCGCCGCGGCTGAACGATGATGAGCGACTCCACCGCCCCGCACCTCGCGGACACCCCCGGCCCAGCGGCCCGCCCGTTCAGCGCGCTACCGCTTTCACCTTCGCTGCTTGCGACCCTGGCGCAGCTCGAGTACCACGACATGACACCGATCCAGGCCGCGAGCCTGCCGTTGGCGCTCGCCGGCCGGGATCTGATCGCGCAGGCGAAAACCGGGAGTGGCAAGACCGTCGCGTTCGCGCTCACGCTTCTCACCCGGCTCAACCCGCGCCGCTTCGCCGTGCAGGCGATGGTGCTGTGCCCCACGCGCGAACTCGCCGACCAGGTCGCGCAAGAGATTCGCCGCCTGGCCCGCGCCGCGGACAACGTCAAGATCCTGACCTTGTGCGGCGGCGCCACGATGCGCCCGCAGAGACTCAGCCTGGACCATGGCGCCCATGTCGTGGTCGGCACACCCGGGCGGATCATGGACCATCTCGAGCGCGGCAGTCTGAAGCTCGATGCGCTCAACACCCTGGTGCTCGACGAGGCCGACCGCATGCTCGACATGGGGTTTCATGACGACATCGCGTTCGTGGCCGGCCAGTGCCCGCGCGCGCGCCAGACCCTGCTGTTCTCGGCCACCTACCCCGAAGGCATCGCGGCGCTGGCACGCCGCTTTCAGCACGACCCGCACACCGTCACGCTGACCGAGCAACACGCAGGCAACAAGATCCGCCAGCGCTTCTACGAGGTCGAACACCACGCCCGCCTCAAGGCGGTCGGCACCCTGCTGCGCCACTACCGCCCCGAATCCACGCTCGCGTTCTGCAACACCAAGCAGCAGTGCCGCGCCCTGGTCGACGAGCTCACCCGGCAGGGTTTTCAGGCGCTCACCCTCAACGGCGACATGGAGCAGCGCGAACGCGACCAGGTCTTGATCCGCTTCGCCAATCGCAGCTGCTCGGTACTGGTGGCCACCGACGTCGCCGCGCGCGGTCTCGACATCGCCGATCTCGAGGCGGTGATCAACGTGGACGTCACCCCCAATCCCGAGGTCCACACCCACCGCATCGGCCGCACCGGACGCGCCGACCGCGAAGGCTGGGCACTGAGCCTGTGCAGTCCGGCCGATCGCCGGCGGGTGGACAACATCGCCCACAGCACCGGCGCCGAGCCCCTGTGGCAGGCCTTGGAGGCACTCGCACCGGCAAGCGGCGCGCCGCTCGTGCCGCCGATGGTGACGCTGCAGATACTGGGCGGGCGCAGGGAAAAGATCCGGCCCGGCGACGTGATGGGCGCGCTCGCGGGCGAGGCCGGTCTCACCCGCGAGCAGGTCGGCAAGATCACCGTGACCGACCAATCGACTTATGTGGCGTTGCCGCGCGAGATCGCCGCCGAGGCCTTGCGCAGGCTCGCGGCCGGCAAACTCAAGGGCCGGGCGGTCAAGGTGCGCGCGCTGGAAAGCTGAGCCCCGGACATGCGCACCCCCTTCACGATCCCCCCGAACGAAGTCGAAATCACCGCGATCAGGGCCCAGGGCGCGGGCGGCCAAAACGTCAACAAGGTGTCGAACGCGGTGCATCTGCGCTTCGACATCGCCGCCTCGTCGCTGCCCGAGATCATCCGCGAGCGGCTCCTGCATCTTGGCGACCAGCGCATCAGCAAGGATGGGGTGATCGTCATCAAGGCCCAGGCGCACCGCAGTCTCGAGAAGAACCGCGCCGAAGCCCTGCGCCGGCTGGACGAACTCGTTGCCCGGGTCGCCGTCACACCCAAGCACCGGCGCCCGACCAAACCCACCTGGGCGTCGGTCGCACGGCGGCTCGAAGCCAAGACCCGGCGCGCCAGCGTGAAAGCCGGGCGCGGCCGAATCGACGACTAGCCGGGCCTACTGCGCGGCCGGCCCCACGCCCGCGTCGGCCAGCATCTGCTGGAGTTCGCCGTTCGCGAACATTTCCTTGACGATGTCACAGCCGCCGATGAACTCGCCCTTGATGTAGAGCTGCGGAATGGTGGGCCAGCTGGCGTACTCCTTGATGCCCTGGCGCAACTCGTCGCTCTCGAGCACGTTCATCGCCGCGACCTGGGTCACGCCGACCTGCTTGAGGATCTGCACCACGGTGGCCGAGAAGCCGCACTGGGGAAACTGCGGCGTGCCCTTCATGAAAAGAACCACCGGGTGGGCCTTGACCTGCTCGTCGATGTATTGCTGGATATCCATGTCACGTTTCCAAATAAAGTTGAGTTAATTACTCGGGTAAGTCTAGGCACTGCGCTGCAGCGCGTCAACGGCGCCCGTCGCCAGGGCCACCGCGAGGAAGCTGCGTCGCGGCTCAGCGGCCGGCCCACTGCCCGCCCGAGACCCGCTCGATTCCCGCAAGATCCTTCCAGCTCGCGATCGCCGAGAAGCCGGCATCGGTCAGCAGGCTGCGTACACGCGACGCCTGGTCGTAGCCGTGCTCCATGAACAGCCACCCGCCGGCGTCGAGATGCCGGGGCGCCTGCATCGCGATGTGGGCGAGATCATCCAGCCCTGCCGGACCGGATGCCAGCGCGGTCGCCGGCTCGAAGCGCACGTCGCCCTCGAGCAGATGAGGATCGCCGGCGGCGACATAGGGCGGATTGGCGACGATCAGTTGAAAGCGGTCGCCGGCGATGCTCGCAAACCAGTCGCTGACGACAAAGGACACGCTCGCGCCCAGCCGTGCGGCGTTGGCCATCGCGACCAGCAAGGCTTCGCGCGAACGGTCGACGGCGGTCACGTCGGCGCGCTGCAACTCCTTCGCCAGCGCGATCGCGATCGCGCCGCTGCCGGTACCGAGATCGAGCACCCTCACCCCCGGCTTGTCGCAGAAACGTGCCAGCGCCAGCTCGATCAGCAGTTCCGTTTCCGGGCGGGGTATCAGCACCGCCGGGGTCACCAGGAACGTGTAACCGAAGAATTCCCGTGCCCCGACCAGATAGGCGACCGGCTCCCCGGCCTCCCGGCGTTCGACCAGCAGGCGAAACGCGTGCCAGTCGGTGTCGTCCAGACGCGCCTCGGGATACGCCGCCAGGCGTGCGGCGGGGCACTGCAGCACATGCCGCAGCAGAATGCGCGCATCGACCATGTCGACGTGGCTGCGCGCCCACTGCAGCGCACCGGCGATATCGGGCACGAGCATGGCGGTCACGTCATTCCCCTGCCAGCTCGGCGAGCTGGCCCGCCTGGTGCTCCAGCGTCAGCGCGGCCACGATCTCGTCGAGCTCCCCTTCCATCGCCTGATCGAGCTTGTACAGCGTGAGGTTGATGCGATGGTCGGTGATCCTGCCCTGGGGAAAATTGTAGGTCCGAATGCGCTCGGAACGATCGCCGCTGCCGACCAGGCTCTTGCGCGTCGCTGCCTCGGACGCCTGTTGTTCGCGCAGCTTGGCATCATGGATGCGGGCGGCGAGCACCGACATCGCCTGGGCGCGGTTGCGATGTTGCGAGCGGTCGTCCTGGCACTCGACCACGATGCCGGTGGGCAGGTGGGTGATACGCACCGCCGAATCGGTCTTGTTGATGTGCTGCCCGCCGGCGCCGCTGGCGCGGAAGGTGTCGACCCGCAGATCGGCCGGGTTGATCGCGACCGCCTCGAGCTCGTCGGCCTCGGGCATCACCGCCACCGTGCATGCCGAGGTATGGATCCGCCCCTGGGTTTCGGTGACCGGGATGCGCTGCACCCGATGCCCGCCCGACTCGAACTTGAGCCTGGAATAGGCGCCGTTGCCGACCACCCGCGCGATGATCTCCTTGTAGCCGCCGAGTTCGGACTCGCTCGACGACACCAGTTCGACCTTCCAGCGCTGGCGCTCGGCGTAGCGGGTATACATGCGCAACAGGTCGCCCGCAAACAGCGCGGCCTCCTCGCCGCCGGTACCGGCCCGGATCTCGAGGAACAGGTTGCGCTCGTCATTGGGATCACGCGGCAACAGCGCGCGCTCGAGCTCGCGTTCGAGCGCCTCGGCACGTTCGCCCGACTCGGCGATCTCGAGCTCGGCAAGCTCGCGCATTTCGGGGTCGTCGAGCATGGCCCGCGCGCTGCGCCCGTCCGCTTCGGCCTGGCAAAACGCGGCATAGAGGCTCACGACCGGCTCGATCTCGGCACGCTCGCGCCCGCGGGTGCGAAACGTCTCCATGTCACGCGCGGCGTCCGCGGAGGCGAACTCGCGATCGAGCTCCGCGAGACGTGCGGCGAGTTGTTCGAGCTTGTCGCGAATGCTTTGCTTCATGTGGGGTAACTCTGGTCGAGCATGCCGGTGCGCGCGGACGCGCCCGGGTCAGTCGCCTTTTTCGAGGTTGAAGATACGCTGTACCAGACGGCTTGCCTCGACCTGCTGCTCGCCCTCGGCCTGATTGAGAAAGCGGGTAGGCCCATGGAGCAGCTTGTTGGCAAGCCCCTGGCTCAGCGCCTCAAGCACCGCCCGGGGGTCTTCGCCGCGTGCCAGCAGGCGCAACGCCCGCTCCATTTCGGCGCTGCGCATCGCTTCGGCATGCTGGCGCAGCGCCCGGATGGTGGGGACCGCATCGCGCGCCTGCATCCAGTGCAGGAAGCCATCGACCCGGCTGCTGATGATCTCCTCGGCCTCGATCACGGCCTGCTGGCGCGATTCGAGCCCGGCATCGACGATCTGGGCGAGATCATCGACCGTGTACAGGAACACGTCGTCGAGCTTGCCGACCTCGGGTTCGATGTCACGCGGCACCGCGAGGTCGACCATCACCATGGGGCGATGCCGGCGCACCTTGACCGCGCGCTCGACCATGCCCAATCCGACGATCGGCAGCGGCGCGGCCGTACAGGACACGACGATGTCGAAACGCGGCAACTGCTCGCCGATCACGTCGAGGCGCATCACCTCGGCGTTGAACTTGCCGGCCAGGCCGCGCGCGCGCTCCTCGGTGCGATTGGCCACGACCATCAGTTTCGGGCTCGCCCCGGCGAAATGCGCCGCACAAAGTTCGATCATCTCGCCGGCACCGATGAACAGGATCCGTTGATCGGAAACCCGTTCGAAGATCCGTTCGGAGAGATTCACCGCCGCCGCCGCCATCGACACCGTGTTGGCACCGATCGCGGTCGTCGAGCGCACCTCCTTGGCGACCGCGAAAGTGTTCTGGAACAGCTTGTGCAAGAGCGTGCCCATCGTGCCAGCCTCTTCGGCACGCCGCACCGCCTCCTTGACCTGCCCCAGTATCTGCGGCTCGCCCAGCACCATCGAGTCGAGACCGCTCGCAACCCGGAACACATGCCGGATGGCGTCGCGCTGCGGGTACGAATAAAGGTAGGGCGAAACTTCGTTGAGCGCGAGATGATGAAAGCGCGCGAGCCAGTCGGCCGCATGCTGGGGCTCTTCGGTCGCGAAATAGAGCTCGGTACGATTGCAGGTGGACAGGATCGCCGCCTCTCGCACCCTTCTTTCACGCGTCAGGTCGTGAAGCGCGCTATCGATATGCTCGGGCTGAAACGCCACCCGCTCACGTATCGTGAGGGGCGCGGTGTGATGGTTCAGGCCGAGGGCGTAAAGTTGCATTCGCAGGGGCGACAGTCGTGGATCCGGGCCGATTATAACATTACCGAAAAGGCCAAAAGATCCTTAAAAATCATAAACTTCTCTAATACATCGGGGCAACGGCGGGAAAACCCGTGCCCGATTGCCGCCCGCATGGGCCGAATCGAGGCCGGATTCTAGCATCTGCGGTCGCACAAGCGCGTGCGGACCGGCTCTGCGCTCGGCGCCGGCACGAGGGCGCTAAACTTTCGGGCGGTGCTGCCGTTAAGTAGGCCATGGAAACGAGAGCCGGAGCTCCCCCATGAAGATCGCAGCCTCGAACGTACAACTACAGTCATCGCACTTGGCGTTTCAGCGCACCGAAGTTTCGGAGCGGCTGGAAACATGGTCGGGTGAGCGCGGGCGTGGAACGCGGAGCACACTCCTGACCAACGCCGATCCGTCGCGCCAGTCGGGACTCGAAGCGCCCCGTCCGTTCCGGCCCGAAGTCGCGTTGTCGAACGCGGGGCGGGCGGCCCAGCAGACCGAGGGCGTCGCCGAACGGACCGACCCGCTCGACGACGATCCGCGCCTGAAGATGTTGCGCCTCATGATCGAGTTCATGACCGGCAGGTCGATCAAGCTATTCTCCATGGGTGAATTGAGCGATCCGGCCAAGGTCGCATCCGGCGGCGGCAACGCGTCGAACGCCGCTCGCGACCCGGGTTTTGGCATCGACTACCAGTACAGCGCCACCCGCGTCGAAGTCGAGCAGTTGAGCTTCGCGGCCCAGGGCATGGTACGCACCGCCGACGGACGCGAGATCAGCTTCGAGATCGGATTCTCGATGGAGCGCAGTTTCACCGAGACGATCAACACGCGCTTCACCGCCGGCAGCGCCACGAAGCTCCAGGATCCGCTGGTCCTGGATTTCGGCGGCCCGGCCGGGGCGCTTTCAGACCTGCGCTTCGCGTTCGATCTCGATGCCGACGGCACCCTGGACCAGGTCCCGATGCTGGCCGGCGGCACCGGTTTTCTCGCGTTCGACCGCAATGCCAACGGGCGCATAGACGACGGCAAGGAATTGTTCGGTCCGACCACCGGTGCCGGCTTCGACGAGCTGGCGCGCCTCGACAGCGACGGCAACGGCTGGATCGACGAAGCGGACCCGGCGTTCGCCCAGCTCCGCATCTGGCGACCCGACGCAAACGGTGAAGGCACCCTCCAGACGCTCGCGGAGGCCGGTGTCGGCGCGCTCTATCTCGGCACTGCGGCGACGCCGTTCGATCTGCGCAACGGTGCCAACGAAACGCTGGGCGTGATGCGTTCGAGCAGCATCTATCTGCGCGAGAACGGCTCCGTCGGCACCGTGAGCCAGATCGACCTCAGCGTGTAGCACGCCCCGACCGGCGGGCGCGGGACCACGGCGGTTCGCCGGCGTCCGGATCCGGCGGCCGGGCGCGGGCGGCCCGCCGCAGCCGTTCAGCTATCCACCAGTTGCAGGTCGAGCCCGCCGGTCGCGGCATGGTCGGCCCTGATCGCGGCGGGCTTCCCGAGCGAGAGTTCGCGCGCGGCGGCGGCGAGCCGCTTGGTCACCACCGTGGCAAGGCGGGTGCGGAACAATTCCAGCACTTCCTCGGTCGCGAGCGCGAGCGCTGCCGGGCTGACCTCGATGTAAGTCGTCGGCTCGGTCGAAACGACCGTCGCGAGATGGCGATGCTCCGGGTCGTCGAGCCAGGCGAGCTCGCCGAAGACCTCACCCGGCCCGAGGCGGCCGACCTGACGTCCGTCGATCGAAACTTCGACTTCCCCTTCCAGCACCATTCCGAACCGCTGATCGCTTTCACCCTCGCGGTAGAGCAGCGTGCGCGCCTCGGCCTTGCGCCACGACGACAGACGCAGCACCTCCCACAGGTCGATGTCGTCGAACTCGGTGAAGAACACCATCTTGCGCAGCACCGCGAAGCGGCTGGTATCGGGCGGCTTGAACTTGTCGTCGAGGATCTTGTAGCGCACCGCCGACAAATCCTTGGCGAACTCGGCGCCGTTCTTATAGCGCGAATAGAGGTCTTTGGCGAGCGCCTTGCGAATCACCCCGTCGATCGCCTCGGGCAGATCGGGGTTCAACTGCGCCACCGCGGGCGGATCGACGTTGATGATCTTGTAGATCAGCTGGGCCGGATTCGCCGCGCGGAACGGAAGCCGGCCGGTCAGCAGGTGAAACAGCACCACGCCCAGCGAATAGATGTCGGTCTTCTGGTTGAGCGGATAGCTCTTGATCTGCTCGGGACTCATGTAGGCCGGCGAGCCGACGCCCATGATGAAGGTCGAATCGGTGTCGATCTTCTTGTTGATATTGAGCGCCAACCCGAAATCGGTGATCTTGACGTTGTCGTTTTCGTCCACCAGGATGTTGGCCGGCTTGATGTCGCGATGCACCACACCCCGCATGAACGCGTGGTCGAGCGCCATGCAGCACTTGAACACGATCCCGATCGCGCGATGCACCGGCAGCAGATGCTCGAAGCCGCAGTAGCGCTCCAGCGTTCCGCCCGGAAAATACTCCATCACCACATAGGCCTCTTCCGGCAGCGTGACCGCCTCGAAGATCCGGATGATGCTGGGGTGATCGAGGCGCTTCGCGACCGCTTCCTCGGCCTTGAGCAGCTTCAGCAGGCGGCGGTTCCACTTCGCCTCGTCCTTGGACTTGTCCTTGAAGCGGATGTGCTTGACCGCGACCGGCTCGGGGTAATGCGGATTCTCGGCGAGGTAGACGACCGCCGTCGCGCCCCTGCCGATCTCCCGGATGATCCGATACTTGCCGATTTTCTGCGGGATCTCACTCATCTGTGGTCCGTGATCCACTCGCGCAAAAGCTGCGCGCCAATGCGCCCTATTCTTGCACGATCGACCCCCCGGCGGTGCACATTGGCACGCACGGGCGGGGCATGGCCTTAGCCGGCCGCCGCGCCTTGCAGGAACGCGCGCTCCAGCATGGCCGCCAGACCCGTGCGTGCGATCCGGCCGCGCCGCTCGGCGTCCACCAATCCAATCAACATGGCGACCCAGATCTCGGTGAGCGCGGCCGCGGTGATGTCGATGCGGAATACACCTTCCCGCTGACCACGCAGGAAGAACGCGTCCAGAGTGACATCCCAGTTCGCCTCCGCGCCCGGATCCTTCGATGCGTCCTTCCAGTAATACGTCAGGAACGAGGTCAGTTCGCGATGCTCCAGGTTGTTGGCGTTAAGACGCCTGAACGCCTCCAGCACGGGCGCGGTGTCCAGCTCCGCGGTTGCGATCGCTTCGCTCAGCACCTGGGTGCTATGGCTCATCAGCCGCTCGATCAGCTGTTCCCGGGTCCGGCAGAAACGGTACAGGGTCGCCTTGCTGACCCCGATGGCCCGGGCGAGTTCCTGCAGGGAAGCCCTGGGCCGATCGACCAGGGCCAAGGCCAGCGACGCCAGGATCTTCCGGTCTTCCGTTTCAGTACCAAGAGTCGTCATTTCAATCGGTCCTCGTTCCACGACAACATCGCCACTCATCGATTGAACCATATCGAATTCAAAAACGCATGCCATGCAATGTATTTCAAGTTGTACGGCCTTAGCGTCGAGTTAAATACGATTATCGTTCATATGAATCATTATTGATTCATTTTATTCTGCATGAGATCATACACTCCTTAGCAGAATCATGCCTGAAGGGTGTCGATGATGAAGAATCCGAGAACGCGGCAACTGTCCCTACTGATGATCGCCGCTGCGGCGCTGGCCACCGGATGTGATCGGCAGCAGGACCTCGGTCAAGGGCCGGCGGCGCAGGCGGTCGAAGCCGTCGCGGTCCGGGTGCAGCCGCTGGCGCTGTCGAGCGAGTTACCCGGACGCATCGAGCCGGTCCGTGTGGCCGAGGTGCGCGCCCGCGTGGCAGGCATCGTTCTCAGCCGCCACTTCGCAGAAGGCGCCGACGTCGAGGCCGGCCAGGTGCTGTTCCGCATCGACCCGGCCCCCTTCAAGGCGGCGCTGTCGCGTGCTCAAGGCGAACTGGCCAAGGCCGAAGCGGCGCTGTTCGACGCCCGTGCCGTGGTCAAGCGCTACGAACCTCTGGTCGAAATCGAGGCGGTGAGCCGGCAGCACTTCGATGCCGCCCAGGCCGCGCTCAAGAGTGCCCAGGCCGCGCGCCAGTCGGCACTGGCCGAGGTCGAGACGGCGCGCCTGAGCCTGGGCTACGCCACGGTCACCGCGCCCATCTCCGGGCGCATCGGTCGCGCCCTCGCCACCGAGGGCGCACTGGTGGGACAAGGCGAGGCGACGCCCCTGGCAACCGTCCAGCAACTCGATCCGGTCTATGCAGACTTCAAGCAGCCGGTGGCCGATCTGTTGCGCCTGCGCGCGGCGCTCGCCGCAGGCCGGCTGACGCAGGACGGCGACACCAGCGCGCCGATCTCGGTCAGCGTAGACGGCACCGACGAGCGGCGCGAAGGCCGCCTGCTCTTTTCCGACATCACCGTGGACCGCAGCACCGGCCAGGTTTCGCTGCGCGGCGAGATACCCAACCACGACGGACTTTTGCTGCCGGGCATGTACGTGCGGGTGCATGTCGGCCAGGGCATCGACCCGCAGGCCATCCTGGTGCCGCAGCGGGCCGTGCGGCGCGGTGCCGACGGCAAGGCACAGGTGCAGGTGCTCGACCCTGACGACGTGGTGCAGCTGCGGCCGGTGCGCACCGGCGCAATGCACGGGTCCGACTGGCACATCGTGGAAGGCTTGCAGTCCGGTGAGCGGGTGGTCGTCGCGGGCACCGCCAATCCGGGCGACAAGGTCGACCTCGCCCCACCCGGTCGAACCGAACCCGCTTCGACCGGCGACGTACCCAACTGACCCGGGTGCGATTGCAGCGAACCGCCCGCCAAGGATAGAAGCCATGTCCAGATTCTTCATCGACCGCCCCAACTTCGCCTGGGTGATCGCAATCTTCATCACGCTTGCCGGCCTGCTGGCGATCCCGGCCTTGCCGGTATCCCAGTACCCGGTCGTGGCGCCGCCGCAGATCTCGATCTGGGCGGTGTACCCGGGTGCATCGGCGGCGACGGTCGTCGATTCGGTCACCAGTGTCATCGAAGAAGAGCTCAACGGCGCCAAGGGGCTGCTGTACTACGAGTCGTCCAGCAGTTCGGCCGGCATCGGCGAGATCACCGTCACCTTCGCGCCGGGTGCCGACCCGGACCTGGCGCAGGTCGACGTGCAGAACCGCATCAAGAAGGCCGAGGCGCGCCTGCCTGCCGCCGTGGTCCAGCAGGGTCTGCAGATCGAGCAGGCCAGCGCCGGCTTCCTGCTGATCTACTCGCTCACCTACAAGGATGACACCGACGGCAAGGACGTGGTGGGCCTGGCCGACTACGCCGCGCGCAACGTCAACAACGAGATCCGCCGCGTGCCCGGCGTGGGCAAGGTGCAGTTCTTCGGCGCCGAGGCGGCCATGCGGGTATGGATCGATCCGCAGAAGCTGCTCGGTTACGGCCTTTCGATCGCGGACGTGAACGCCGCCATCGCCGCGCAGAACATGCAGGTGCCGGCCGGCAGCTTCGGCAGCCGCCCCGGCAGCGCCGCGCAGGAGCTGACCGCCACCATCGCGGTCAAGGGCATGCTCGACACGCCGGAGGAATTCGGCCGCATCGTGCTGCGCGCCAACGCCGACGGTTCCAGGGTGACGCTCGCCGACGTGGCCCGGATCGAGATCGGCCGGCAGGACTACAACTTCGAGCTGCTCGACAGCGGCAAGCGGGCGGTCGGCGCCGCGGTACAGCTCAGCCCCGGGGCGAATGCGCTGGCGACCGCGGCGGCCGTCAAGACGCGCCTGGCCGAACTGTCGCGGAACTTCCCGGCGGACATCGAATACTCGGTGCCTTACGACACCTCGCGCTTCGTCGCAGTCGCCATCACGAAAGTGTTGCAGACCCTGGCCGAGGCCGTGATCCTGGTCTTCCTGGTGATGTTGCTGTTCCTGCAGAACCTGCGCTATACGCTGATCCCGACCATCGTCGTGCCGGTGTGCCTGGCCGGCACGCTGGCGGTGATGTACGCGCTGGGCTTCTCGGTCAACATGATGACCATGTTCGGCATGGTGCTGGCGATCGGCATCCTGGTCGATGACGCCATCGTGGTGGTGGAGAACGTCGAGCGCATCATGGCCGAGGAAGGGCTGAGTCCGCGCGAGGCCACGGTCAAGGCCATGCAGCAGGTGTCCGGCGCCATCGTCGGCATCACCCTGGTGCTGTCGGCGGTGTTCTTCCCGCTGGCGTTCATGAGCGGCTCGGTCGGGGTGATCTACCAGCAGTTCTCGCTGTCGTTGGCGGTTTCGATCCTGTTCTCGGGCTTCCTCGCGCTGACCTTTACCCCGGCGCTGTGCGCGACGCTGCTCAAGCCGATTCCCAAGGGCCACCACGCCGACAAGAAAGGCTTGTTCGGCCGCTTCAACCGCTTCTTCTCGCGCCTGACCGAGCGTTTCGTCGCGCTCAATACCCGCCTGCTGCGGCGTACCGGGCGCTACATGCTGATCTACGCGGTCATCGTGGCCGTGCTGGGCTTCTCCTACCTGCGCCTGCCCGAATCCTTCGTGCCGGTCGAGGACCAGGGCTATTTCATCGTCGACGTGCAGTTGCCGCCAGGCGCCACGCATGTGCGCACCGAGGCGGTGGTCAGGGAACTCCAGGACTACCTGCTCGAACGCGAGTCGATGCAATCGACCACCATGATCATGGGTTTCAGCTTCTCCGGCACCGGGCAGAACGCCGGACTGGGCTTTCCGTCGCTGCAGGACTGGTCGCAGCGCGGCCGCGGGCAGTCGGCCAGCGACGAGGTGGCCGCGTTCAACGCGCACTTCGCCGGTCTGACCGCTGCCAAGGTGATGGCAGTGGACCCGCCGCCCATCGACGGCCTGGGCAACGCCGGCGGCTTCGCGCTGCGCCTGCAGGACCGCGGCGGCATCGGCCACGCGGCGCTGGTGGCGGCGCGCGACCAGTTGTTCTACCAGGCCAACACCTCGCCGGTGATCGCTTACGCGATGATGGAAGGGCTGGAAGACGCCCCGCAACTGCGCCTCGACATCGACCGCGACAAGGCCGAGGCGCTGGGCGTGGGTTTCGACAGCATCAGCACCGCGATCTCGAGTGCCTACGGTTCGGCCACCGTGGCCGACTTCGCCAACCTCGGACGCCTGCAGCGCGTGGTGGTGCAGGCCGACGTCGCCGACCGCATGACGCCGGAGCGCATCCTCCAGCTCTACGTGCCCAATGCCCGGGGCGAACAGGTGCCGCTGGCCGCCTTCGCCACCACCACCTGGGAGAGCGGCGCGGTGCAGATCTCGCGCTACAACGGTTACCCGGCCTTCAAGATTTCCGGAGACGCCGCCCCCGGGCACAGCACCGGCGAGGCGATGGCCGAGCTGGAACGCATCGTCGCCGCCCTGCCCGAGGGCATCGGCTACGAATGGACCGCGCTCTCCTACCAGGAAAAGGCCGCCGGCGCGCAAGCCCCGTTCCTGTTCTCGCTCGCCATCGTGGTGGTCTTCCTGCTGCTGGTGGCGTTGTACGAAAGCTGGAGCATCCCTGCCGCGGTGATGCTGATCGTGCCGATCGGGGCGCTGGGTTCGGTGCTGGCGGTAATGGCGCTGGGCCTGTCCAACGACGTCTATTTCAAGGTGGGGCTCATCACCATCATCGGCCTGGCAGCGAAGAACGCGATCCTGATCGTCGAGTTTGCCAAGAACCTGCGCGAGCAAGGCCATGGGCTGGCCGATGCGGCGATCCAGGCCGCGCGGCTGCGCTTCCGCCCCATCATCATGACTTCGCTGGCCTTCATCCTCGGCGTGGTGCCGCTGGCCATCGCTACCGGTGCCGGTGCCGCCAGCCAGCGCGCGATCGGCATCGGTGTGATCGGCGGTATGCTGACCGCGACCGCCCTCGGGGTGATCTTCGTGCCGATCTTTTTCGTGTGGGTGTTGTCACGCGGGTCGCGCCGCGAACCCGGGCCAGACGCCGATACGCCGACGCGGCCATCCACCCATTCGATCGACCGTCTCGAACCCGAAACAGACTGAAAAGGAGCTTCACGATGAGCGAACTGCACGAAATCCGGCGCGTGCGCCACGAGGTGGTGATGCGCGAGCCGACGGTGGTGCACACGCAACACCTGTCCGAGCACTTCCTGCGCGTGACCTTGGGCGGCCCGGAACTAGCCGGTTTCACCAGCCTGGGCTTCGACGACCATGTGAAGCTCTTCTTCCACGATCCGGCCAATCCCGGCGGCGAACCGGTCATGCGCGACTACACCCCGCGCCGCTTCGACCCGGCCCGACAGGAACTGGACATCGAGTTCGTGCTGCACGGCCACGGTCCGGCCGCCGCCTGGGCGGCCCAAGCCAGCGTGGGCCAGACTCTGCGCCTGGGCGGTCCGCGCGGCTCGATCGTGATCCCCCCGGATTTCACCGTCAACGTGCTGGTCGGCGATACCTGCGCCTGGCCGGCGATCTCGCGGCGCCTGGAAGAACTGCCGGCCGGGGCGAGCGCCTTCGTGATCGTCGATACCGCGGAACTGGCCGAGACGCTGCCCTTCACGTCGCAGGCCGATGTGCACATCCAGTGGCTGCGCGGCGACGCACAGGCGTCCGGCGCCCGGCTTGCCGCCGCCGTCGAGGCGCTGGCGCTGCCACCGGGCGACACCCATTTCTGGGCGGCGGGCGAAACCCTGGCCATGCGTCAGGTGCGACCCGCCTTCGTCGCCCGCGGCGGACCGAAGCACTGGATCAAAGCGGCCGGCTACTGGCGCCGGGGCGCCGCCGGCGCGCACGAGCCGATCGAAGAGTAATGGCCCGGTAAGCGGTCAAGAAAATGGGGCGGTTTGTCGAGCCATCGTGCGCGATCGAGGGTTCGGACAGGCCGGTCACAAAAAACAGCCGCCCGCACTTGAAAAATGGCGCGGCAACCCCCAGATCGTCGCGGTAACCGATCAGACGGAGCAGCGACCCATGCAGGAAAACACCCCGCCGATAGCAGAAACCCCGCCCATCGCCGAACCGGCGCAGCCTCAGGCCGAACCACAAACACAGAACGACGACCAAGGCACGCCGGTCGAGATCGGCGCTGCGGCGGCACCCGATACCATGCCAAGCCTGGAAGCCCTGCTGCGCGATGCGGAGTTGAAGGCCGAGGAGCATCACGACGCCTGGCTGCGGGCCAAGGCCGAAACCGAAAACGTACGCCGCCGCGCCCAGGAAGACATCGCCAAGGCTTCGAAGTTTGCCGCCGAACGATTCGCCAGCGCGATGCTGCCGGTCAAGGACAGCCTCGAAGCCGCGCTGGCAACCGAGAACCAGACCCTGGAAAGCCTCAAGGCCGGCGTCGAGCTGACGCTCAAGCAGCTCGTCTCGGCCTTCGAGTCGGCCGGCGTCAGCGAAGAAAACCCGCTCAGCCTCAAGTTCGACCCCAACCGCCACCAGGCGATCAGCGCGATCCCCGCCGAAGGCGAGCCGAACACGGTGCTCAACGTGCTGCAAAAGGGCTACATGCTCCATGAGCGCGTGCTGCGCCCGGCGATGGTCATCGTTTCGAAAAAGCAGGACGCTTGATCGCGCCTCTTGAAAAAGCGCCGCGCCACCACATATTGGAACCAGAACAGGGTCGAACCGTCGTCAGACCCCGGCAAAATTGATTATTCAAGGACAGAACATGGCAAAGATCATCGGTATCGACCTGGGCACGACCAATAGCTGCGTCTCCGTGATGGAAGGCGGCACCCCCAAGGTCATCGAAAACTCCGAAGGCGCACGCACGACCCCATCGGTCGTCGCGTATGCCGAAGACGGCGAGATTCTCGTCGGCGCGCCGGCCAAGCGCCAGGCGGTCACCAACGCCAGGAACACCCTCTACGCGATCAAGCGCCTGATCGGGCGCCGCTTCGAGGAAAAGGAAGTGCAGAAGGACATCGACCTGATGCCCTTCAGCATCGCCAAGGCCGACAACGGCGACGCCTGGGTCGAAGTGCGCGGCAAGAAGATCGCACCGCCGCAGGTTTCGGCCGAAGTGCTGCGCAAGATGAAGAAGACCGCCGAAGATTATCTCGGCGAGCCGGTGACCGAAGCGGTCATCACCGTGCCGGCCTACTTCAACGACAGCCAGCGCCAGGCCACCAAGGACGCCGGACGCATCGCCGGTCTCGACGTGAAGCGCATCATCAACGAGCCGACCGCGGCGGCGTTGGCGTTCGGCATGGACAAGAAGCCGGGCGACTCCAAGATCGCGGTGTTCGACCTCGGCGGCGGCACCTTCGACATCTCGATCATCGAGATCGCCGACATCGACGGCGAGCACCAGTTCGAAGTGCTGGCCACCAACGGCGACACCTTCCTGGGCGGTGAGGATTTCGACCAGCGCATCATCGATTACATCGTCACCGAATTCAAGAAGGAGCAAGGCGTCGACCTCAAGAACGACGTGCTCGCGCTGCAGCGCCTCAAGGAGTCGGCCGAGAAGGCCAAGATCGAACTATCGTCGGGCAGCCAGACCGAGATCAACCTGCCCTACATCACCGCGGATGCCACCGGGCCCAAGCACCTCGCGATCAAGATCACCCGCGCCAAGTTCGAGGCGCTGGTCGAAGATCTGATCGAGCGCACCATCGAGCCCTGCCGCATCGCGCTCAAGGATGCGGGCGTCAAGGTCGCCGACATCGACGACGTGATCCTGGTCGGCGGCCAGACCCGCATGCCCAAGGTGATCGACAAGGTGAAGGAGTTCTTCGGAAAGGAACCGCGCCGCGACGTGAACCCGGATGAAGCCGTGGCCGTGGGTGCGTCGATCCAGGGCGGCGTGCTGCAAGGCGAAGTCAAGGACGTGCTGCTGCTCGACGTGTCGCCGCTGTCGCTCGGCATCGAGACGCTCGGCGGCGTCATGACCAAGCTGATCCAGAAGAACACCACGATCCCAACCAAGGCGAGCCAGGTGTTCTCGACCGCCGACGACAACCAGAACGCCGTGACGATCCACGTGCTGCAGGGCGAACGCGAGATGGCTGCGGGCAACAAGAGCCTCGGCCAGTTCAACCTTTCCGACATTCCGCCGGCACCGCGCGGCATGCCGCAGATCGAGGTGACCTTCGACATCGACGCCAACGGCATTCTGCATGTGTCGGCCAAGGACAAGGCCACCGGCAAGGAAAACAAGATCACGATCAAGGCCAACTCGGGCCTGTCGGATGACGAGGTCGAGCGCATGGTGCGCGATGCCGCTGCGCATGCCGAGGAAGACAAGCGTGCGCACGAACTGGTCGACACCCGCAACCAGTGCGACGCGCTGATCCATTCGGTCAAGAAGGCGCTCACCGAGTACGGCGACAAGGTCGGTGCCGAGGAAAAGGGCAAGATCGAACAGGCGGTCAAGGAAGCCGAGGAAGCGCTGAAGTCGAACGACAAGGACGAGATCGAGGCGAAGAGCCAGGCCCTGGCCACCGCCAGCCAGAAGCTGGGCGAACAGATGTATGCCCAGGCCCAGCAGGAGGCAGGCGCCGCCGCGGGCAGCGGCGGCCAGCAGAGCAGCAAGGCAGCCGATCCCGACGTCGTCGACGCCGAGTTCACCGAAGTGAACGACAAGAAGTAAGCACCGGCATCGTGCCCGCTCAAGCCCGCCGGTCGGGCGCGCTGCCGCCCGGTTTGTGGCACCGCCGTCAAACCCGTATCATTCGGGCCGGACACGGCCGAGAGCCGGCGCATCAGCTGATCGGGCTGTAATCACGACAAGTCGGGAACACCGTCGCAAAACGGGTTCCCGACTTTCGCTTTGCTGTCAGATGTTCGTACTGGATTTAACACATGTCGAAACGCGATTATTACGAGGTATTGGGTGTCAATCGCGACGCCTCGCCCGAAGATATCAAGAAGGCTTATCGCAAGCTGGCGATGAAGCATCACCCCGACCGCAATCCCGACAACAAGGCGGCCGAAGAGAAGTTCAAGGAACTCAGCGAAGCGTACGAGATGCTCTCCGATCCGGAGAAGAAGTCCGCCTATGACCGCTTCGGGCATGCCGGCGTGGATCCGTCGATGGGTGGCGCACGCGGTGGCCAGCAAGGCTTCGACGGCTTCGCCGACGCTTTCTCGGACATCTTCGGCGACATCTTCGGCGGCGGCCAGCGCGGCGGGCGATCCAACGTCTATCGCGGCGCCGACCTGCGCTACAACCTCGAGATTTCGCTCGAAGAGGCGGCCCGCGGCGCCGAGAAGACGATTCGCATCCCGACGGTCGAGGAATGCGGCAGTTGCCACGGCTCCGGTGCGAAACCCGGCACCCAGCCGCAAACCTGCCCGACCTGTAACGGTGCCGGCCAGGTCAGGGTCCAGCAGGGGTTTTTCTCGATCCAGCAGACCTGCCCGAAGTGCCACGGCACCGGCCGCTTCATCCCCGATCCCTGCACCACCTGCCGCGGCGCGGGCCGGGTCAAGGGCCACAAGACTCTCGAGGTCAAGATTCCCGCCGGCATCGACGAAGGCATGCGCCTGCGTCACGCCGGCCATGGTGAGCCGGGCGTGAACGGCGGCCCCTCAGGCGACCTGTATGTCGAGATCCACATCCGCCAGCACCCGGTGTTTCAGCGTGACGGCGACGACCTGCATTGCGAGATGCCGATCAGTTTCACCACCGCGGCGCTCGGCGGCGAAATCGAAATTCCCACGCTCGAAGGTATGGCGAGGCTGAAGATTCCGGCCGAAACCCAGAGTGGCCGGGCCTTCCGCCTGCGCGGCAAGGGCATCCGCAACGTCCGCTCGCACGCCCAGGGCGACCTGATGTGCCATGTCGTGGTCGAGACGCCGGTAAAGCTCACCGAACGTCAGAAGGAATTGCTGCGCGAATTCGAAGAGGTCTCGAGCGGCGACGTGGATCGCCACAACCCCAAAGCCAAGAGCTGGATGGAGAAGGTGCGGGACTTTTTCGGCACCTGACCGATTCCTGCGCATTCCCGGGTATTCGCCGCCCATCGGGGCCGGATGCCTGGGGCTCCCCCGCCGCTCCGGCAGGCGATTCCACGCAACGGATCAATGCTTGCGCCGTGCGGGCGTCATCGGCGCCCGGCCTTCGATATGACGGAAGATGATCCGCGCCTTGCCGAGATCATAGGGGGACAGTTCAAGCGAAACCTTGTCGCCGGCAATGATGCGGATATGATGCTTACGCATCTTTCCCGCCGTGTACGCGACCAGATTGTGGCCGTTTTCGAGCGTGACGCGATAACGCGAATCGGGCAGGACTTCGTCCACCACGCCGTTCATTTCAATCAGTTCTTCCTTGGCCAAATGTACGCTCCCATGAGGTTGGCACAGCACGAAAAGAAAAAGCCCGACAGATGCCGGGCTCATCCGTTGCCGGCCCCGGGGAAACCCCGGCCGGCGTCAAGGCGGTGACCAGGCGTGCGCGGCACACCCGGCCAAGCCGATCAATCAGCAGTGCGAATGTTTGCAGCTTGCTTGCCCTTCGGGCCGGTCGCGACGTCGAACGAGACGCGCTGACCTTCTTGCAGGGTCTTGAAACCCTGGCTTTGAATTGCGGAGAAGTGGGCGAAGAGATCCTCACCGCCGCCTTCCGGGGTGATGAAGCCGAAGCCCTTCGAATCGTTGAACCACTTCACGGTACCGTTTGCCATATCTTGAACATCCAGGAAATTGAATAAAGGGACGTGCCCTTGAAAGAGGGCGAAGCTCAAGACGGCGGAGTGATGAAGGCAGAAATACGCGGCAGAGCGGATACTGAACCAGACAGCAACTAGCTACTTGAAGATCGCTGGCCGACACTATGCACCGTATCGATGCACATTACAACCGTTTGTTCCGCGAACGCCGGCGCCGGGCGACCTGGTCTCCTCTCACTCCATCAAAGCCACCGATTTCACCTGCACATGCACCCGCAAACCGACTGCAATACCCAGCTGGGCCGCCGAGCGCCGGGTCAGACGGGCGACGAACAGCGTGGCCCCCACCTGGACCCGCACCAACAACAGGCCCGGGTGCTCGTCGCCCCCCACGGACTCGACCACACCCGCAAACACGTTCTGGATGCTGCTCGGGCCCGGCTCGGCGACGCTCAGGCTGACATCACGCGCGAGTACCCGCACCCGTACCCGTTTGCCGGGCGGAAGCGCGCGATCACGCGTCCATAGCGCCCCCCCCTGGAAATCGACGCGCGCCAGATGCCACTCGGGGTCGACGGCACCGACCTGCGTGTCGATCACGACGCCCACATCCTCGCCCAGCCGTATCGGCAGGTCGAGCCGCGCCAGAGTCTCGCCGAGCGGGCCGTGCGCAACGACTTGTCCGCCCTCCAGCGCAACCAGGTAGTCGGCCAGCCGGGCGACCTCGTCGGGCGAATGGCTGACGTAGATCACCGGTATGTCGAGCTCGTCGTGCAGCCGCTCCAGGTACGGCAGGATCTCCCGCTTGCGCTTGAGGTCGAGCGCCGCGAGCGGCTCGTCCATCAGCAGGATCTCCGGGCCGACCGCCAGTGCCCGCGCGATGGCGACGCGCTGACGCTCGCCGCCGGACAGCAGATCCGGTTTGCGCTCGAGCAGATGTCCGATCCCCAAGAGCGCGATCGCCTGGTCGAGCGCGATCCGCTGCGCCGCCTCGGCGCGTTTGCGCCCGTAACGCAGGTTGCCCATGACCGACAGATGCGGAAACAGGCTGGCCTCCTGGAACACATAGCCCAGCGGGCGCCGGTGCGTCGGTAACCAGGTACGCTCGTCCTGCCATACCTGCCCCTTGAACGACATCCGTCCCGACGCCGCACGCTCCAGCCCGGCGATGCAGCGCAGGAGCGTGGTCTTGCCCGAGCCGGAATGCCCGAAAAGGGCAATGACGCCGCGCGCCGGCAGCTTCAGGTCGACTGCCAAGCGAAAGCCCGGCCAATCGAGCTCGAAGCGCGCCTCGATCACCGCCATCTCAGCCCCCTTTGCGTACACCGGGGCGCCATGCATACATGCCGAGCAATACCATGAACGAGAAAATCAGCATGACCGCCGACAGCCGATGCGCATCGGCATATTCCATCGCTTCGACGTGATCGTAGATCTGCACCGAAGCGACCCGCGTCACACCGGGAATATTGCCGCCGATCATCAGCACCACGCCGAACTCGCCCACCGTATGGGCGAAGGTCAGAATGCTCGCGGTCAGAAAGCCCGGCCGGGCGAGCGGTATCACCACCGTAAAGAACAGGTCGAGCGGCGAAGCGCGCAAGGTGGCGGCAACTTCGAGCGGGCGATCGCCGATCGCCTCGAAGGCATTCTGCAGCGGCTGGACCATGAAGGGCAGCGAGTAGAACACCGACGCCACCACCAGGCCCCAGAACGTGAACGGCAGTTTCTGCATCCCCAGCGCGGTGGTCAGCTGCCCCACCGGCCCGTTCGGCCCCATCGCCAGCAACAGGTAGAAACCCAGCACCGAAGGCGGCAGAACCAGCGGCAGGGCCACGACGGCGCCCACCGGGCCCTTCCACCAACTACGGGTACGGGCGAGCCACCAGGCAACCGGGGTGCCGACCAGCAGCAGGATCACGGTCACGATGGCCGCCAGCCGCACCGTCAGCCAGATCGCCTGCAGATCGGTCTCGGTCAGCCACATAGCCTACTCCGCCCGCCCCCCGGCACCGCTCATTCCAGGCCGTAGCCGAAAGACTTGATGACCGCGTGCGCCTTCTCGCCCTTCAGGTAGTCGAGCAGCGCGGCAGCGGCCCGGTTGTCCTTGCCGCGTACCAGGAGGGCCGCATCCTGGCGGATCGGATCATGCAGTTCCTCGGGGACGACCCACGCCGAACCGCTCGTGATCACACCGTCCTTGAATACCTGCGACAGCGCGACGAAACCAAGTTCGGCATTGCCCGTGGATACGAACTGCAGCGTCTGCGCGATATTCTCGCCTTGCACGAAACGCCCCTGAACCGCGTCGAGCAATTGCAGCTTGGTCAGTGTCGCGATGGCCGCCGCGCCGTAGGGAGCGGTCTTGGGGTTTGCGATCGCGAGATGCCTGAAATCGCCGCTGCGCAGGACTTCGCCCTTGTCATCGACGAAATCCGGCTTGGCCGACCACAGGGTCAGGGTGCCTACCGCGTAGGTGAAACGGCTTCCGGCGACCACATGACCTTCGTTCTCGAGTTTCTCCGGCGTGCTCGCGTCGGCAGAAAGAAAGACGTCGAACGGCGCCCCGTTGACGATCTGGGCGTAGAACTTGCCTGTCGCACCAAACGACAGCACGGCCTTGTGCCCGGTCTCCTTTTCGAAATCGGCTGCGATCTGCTGCATCGGTGTCGTGAAGTTCGCGGCGACCGCAACGAGCACCTCGGCCGCCTGCGCGGCGAAGCTGGGCAGTGCGATTGCGAGGGCGGACAGAGCACCGGTGATGAAGGTACGGCGTTGCATGATGGATCCTCCTGTTGTGGCAATAAGAAGCGGGTTGAATCAGTCGTAGGTCGAGAGAATCACGCTCGACGATTTGAAGATCGCGCAGGCCGGCATGCCTTCCGCCAGGTCGAGCGTTCTGCAACTGCCGTGGGTCACCACCGCCGTCACGCTCTTGCCGGACGGCAGGGTCACGGTGACCTCGTCATTGACCGAACCTTCATGGATCGCGCTGACCACGCCCCAGAACTGATTGCGCGCGGTCAGGCGGATGTCGCGGTCGGTCGAAATCAGCACCGACGACGACTTGATGAAAGCGAAGACTTCCTTGCCGATCACGAGCCCCAGGCGCTCGGCGCTGGCACGCGTGATCACGGCCACCAGCTCGGTTTCGCGATCGAGGCGAAGGCGCACCTCGTAGTCGACCTCGCCGTCGCGCAGGCCGCAGATCGGCCCCGAAAACTGATTGCGGGCACTGGTTTTCATCGACATACGGTGCATGAGCTTGCGGAATCCTTCGATGTCGGCCGGCCCGTTGCCGGTCAGCAGCAAGGCCGCCCGTTCGAGCGCCGCCTGGGTTTCGATCTCCAGCGCGCGATACATCGCGATCGTGCGCCGGCCATATTCGGTGAGCTGCGTGCCGCCCCCTTGGCGCCCGCCGGTGACCCGCAGTACCAGCGGCTCGGGCGCCAGATTGTTCATGTTGTCGATCGCATCCCAAGCCGCCTTGTAGGAAATCGGCACCGCCTTGGCCGCCTGGCTGATCGAGCCGACCCTGCCAATGGCCTCGAGCAGGCGGATGCGTACATCGGAATACGCGTGCCCCATCGAGGCGTCGATGGATAGCCGGCCGAGAAAGCGCTCAGGGCATTGCGGAGGCATGTTCAATCCTCAATGTAGTTGGCGGTATATAGCGACAGACGTGCCAATGCTGTGCCGCTATGGTTGTCGCTATACGAATCATGGGGTTAAGCTGCCGCAGAGAAACCCACACCCGCTTGGGTCTTATTTTCTATGTAGTAGACAATACAACGTGTCGGAAAGCCGACACAATACCGGAGAGCAAAATGAAAACCAGCGCGCGCAACGTCTTTCGCGGCACGGTCGCGACCTATACCCCAGGCAGCGTGAACGCCGAGGTGGTGATCGATTTACCCGGGGGCGACCATCTCGTCGCAATCGTCAGCCTGGTCAGTGCCACCGATCTGGGTCTCGCGCCTGGCCGCGAAGTCTTCGCACTGGTGAAGGCGCCGTGGGTGATCGTGCTCACCGACGCATCCGATGTCAGACTCTCCGCCCGTAACTGCCTCGCCGGCACGGTCAGCGCCGTCGAAGTGGGCGCCGTCAACGCCGAGGTCGGTATCGAACTGCCCAGCGGTACGATCGTTTCGGCGATCGTCACGCGCGACGCCGTTACCGAACTGGGTCTGAAGCCCGGCGTAGCCGCCACCGCGGTGATCAAAGCCTCGCACGTCATCCTCGGCGTGCCGAAATAGGTCTTTCAGGCCGAACGGGCCGCGGCGTGCGGCCCGCCGGAACAAAAGCATCCGGAACATACCCACACCCCAGCATCGGTTGCGCAAACACCCCGCCCGCAACGGGCCGCACTCCCGCCCCAGTCTCCAATTCCGCGCCAACCCCGAATGCCGGCATCCACTTCGATGCACCCACCCCAGCCGATGCGCACCCCGCTTGCCAATACAGGACCGATTAAGTACCATTTAAACAATCCTCGGATACAGGCCATCGACCATGCTGCGCATCAGCAAGATCACCGACTACGGCACCCTGGTGATGGCCCGGATCGCGGCCCAGCCCGAGCGCCATTTCAGCGCCGCCGAGCTCGCCGAAGGGCTCGGCCTGGGGCTGCCGACCGTCAGCAAGGTGCTCAAGACGCTCGCCCGGCACGGTCTGGTCAACGGGCTGCGCGGCGCGCATGGTGGATACGCCCTCGCCCGCCCGGCGCACACCATCACCGTCGCCGAGATCATCGATGCGCTCGAAGAACAGCCTTTCGGCCTGACCGAATGCAGCGCCAGCGCCGGTGTATGCGAACGCGAGCAGGACTGTCGCATCCGGATCAACTGGCTGAGCATCAATACCGTGGTGCGCCGCGCGCTCGAGGATGTGAGCCTTGCCGACATGGCCGAACCGGTACCTGCCGCGCGGCATGTGCACCCGTTGCACGGACCGGACGACCGCAGCGAGCAAACCGTTTCTTGAACTGGAGACCCTCATGAGCGCCACAACCCAGGCCGACCCGATCGGCAACTTCCTCGAGCAGGACTACCCGGCCGGCTTCGTCACCGAGCTCGAGACCGACAGCGTTCCCAAGGGACTTTCCGAAGACGTGATCAGGATGATCTCGGCGCGCAAGGGCGAGCCCGGATTCATGCTCGAATGGCGGCTCGACGCCTATCGGCGCTGGCTGACGATGACTGCCCCGCAATGGGCCCAGGTGAGCTTTCCAGAGATCGACTTCCAGGACATCGTCTACTACTCGGCGCCCAAGTCGAAGAAGGACGGCCCGCAAAGCCTCGACGACGTCGACCCCGAGCTGCTGCGCACCTTCGAAAAACTGGGCGTGCCGCTGCACGAACGCGCCCGCCTGGCCGGGGTGGCGGTGGACGCGGTGTTCGACTCGGTGTCGGTCGGCACCACCTTCAAGAAGGAACTCGGCGAGCACGGCATCATTTTCTGTTCGTTCTCCGAGGCCGTGAAGGAACACCCCGAGCTGGTGCGCAAGTACCTCGGCTCGGTCGTTCCGCCGGGCGACAATTTCTATGCCGCGCTCAATTCGGCGGTTTTTTCCGACGGTTCCTTCGTGTTCGTTCCCAAGGGCGTGAAGTGCCCGATGGAGCTGTCGACCTATTTCCGCATCAACGCGCGCGACACCGGCCAGTTCGAGCGCACGCTGATCATCGCCGAGGAAGGCGCGTCGGTGAGCTATCTCGAAGGCTGTACCGCACCGATGCGCGACGAGAACCAGCTCCATGCCGCGGTGGTGGAGCTGATCGCGCTCGACGACGCCAAGATCAAGTATTCCACCGTGCAGAACTGGTACCCGGGCGACAAGGACGGCAAGGGCGGCATCTACAACTTCGTCACCAAGCGCGGCGACTGTCGCGGCGCGCGCTCGCACATCTCGTGGACGCAGGTCGAGACCGGCTCGGCGATCACCTGGAAGTACCCGAGCGTGATCCTGCGCGGCGACGATTCGGTCGGCGACTTCTACTCGGTCGCGCTTTCCAACCATCGCCAGCAAGCCGACACCGGTACCAAGATGATCCACATGGGGCGCAACACCCGCAGCACCATCCTCTCCAAGGGCATCTCGGCCGGACACGGCAGCAACGCCTTTCGCGGGCTGGTGCGCGTCACCCCCAAGGCCGAGGGCGCCCGCAACTACACCCAGTGCGATTCGCTGCTGATCGGCGACCGCTGCGCGGCGCATACCTTCCCGACCATCGAGGTCCGTCATCCCTCGGCGCGGGTCGAGCATGAAGCCACCACCTCGCGCATCGGCGAAGACCAATTGTTCTACGCGATGCAACGCGGCATCAGCGCCGAAGACGCGGTGTCGATGATCGTGAATGGCTTCTGCCGCGAAGTGTTCAAGGAACTGCCCATGGAATTCGCCGTCGAGGCGCAGAAACTGCTCGGGGTCAGCCTCGAAGGCAGCATCGGATAAGGAGAAAACCACACATGCTCGAAATCAACGATCTCAAGGCCTCGATCGACGGCAAGGCCATCCTCAAGGGCCTCGACCTCAACGTGAAGGATGGCGAAGTCCACGCGATCATGGGCCCCAACGGCTCGGGCAAGAGCACGCTCGCCCAGGTTCTGGCGGGGCGCGACACCTACCAGGTCGAAGGCGGCAGCGTCAGCTGGGACGGCATCGACCTGCTCGCCTTGCCCGCCGAGGAGCGAGCCCGGGCCGGGCTGTTCCTGGCCTTCCAGTATCCGGTCGAGATCCCGGGCGTTTCGAATGCCTACTTCCTGAAGGCCGCGGTGAATGCCACCCGCCGTCATCGCGGCCTGCCCGAGTTCGACGCGTTCGACTTCCTCGCCCGGGTCAAGGCCGAGATGCAGGCGGTGGGGATGAAGGAAGAGTTTCTCTACCGCTCGGTGAACGAAGGCTTCTCCGGCGGCGAGAAGAAGCGCAACGAAATGCTGCAGATGTCGCTGCTCGAACCGAAACTCGCGATCCTGGACGAAACCGATTCCGGCCTCGACATCGACGCGCTGAAGATCGTCGCCGAAGGCGTGAACCGCCTGCGTTCGCCGGAACGCTCGCTGATCGTGATCACCCACTACCAGCGCCTGCTCGACTACATCGTACCCGACCAGGTGCACGTGCTGGCGAAAGGCCGCATCGTGCGCTCGGGCGGCCGCGAACTGGCCCTCGAGCTCGAAGAACACGGCTACGGCTGGATCGGTGAAGCTGACGCCGCAACGGCGGCGGGAGGCCCGCGATGAGCGCGGTCGCAAGCTGGGTCGCGGATTTCGAGGCGCGCGCCCCCGCCCTGCCCGGTGCGAGCCTGCCATGGCTGGCCGGGCTGCGCAGACGCGCCATCGAGCGCTTCGCCGCCGCGGGCTGGCCGACACGGCGCATGGAAAACTGGCATCACACCTCGCTCGCCTTCCTGGAAGAGCACGTCTTCAGCGCGGCCGGCACGCATGCCGATCCGGCCGCGCTGGTCGCCCGCCTGCGCGCCGGCGAGACCGCCCCCGGGCATTGGCTGGTGTTCGTCGCCGGACGCCACGCGCCGGCACTGTCGGCCATCGGAGCCCTGCCCGGCGGCGTCACGCTCATCGGTCTCGCCGCTGCGCTGGCACGGCCGGATGACGCCACCGCCAGTGCGATCGAGCACGCATTCGGCGGCAGCGGCGACAGCCCGGCAGCGCTGAACGCCGCGTTCGCGGCCGACGGCGCCTTCGTCAAGATCGGCCGCGGCGTCGCGGTGGAAGAGACCATCCACCTGGTGTTCATCGCCGGCGCGGACGAAACCCATCGTCACCTGCGCAACCTGGTGGTGGCCGAAGCGGGCAGCCGCGCGACCATCGTCGAACACTATCCCGACAGCGGCGACGCGGCGACGCTGACCAACGTGGTCACCCGCATCGAAGCCGGCGCCGACGCGCAGGTCAGCCATCTCAAGCTGCAGCAGGAAGGCGAGCAGACGATCCATATCGCCCGCCTCGATGCCCGGCAGGCGCGCGGCGCGGTGCTGGCCTCGCACTCGCTGTCCTTCGGCGCCCGGCTCGCGCGCCACGACATCGGCACCCGCTTCGACGGCGATGGCGGCGAAGTGCTGCTCAACGGCCTTTATCATGTCGATGGCCGTCGCCATGTCGATCACCAGACCTGCATCGAACATGCGCAGCCGCGCTGCAGCAGCCGCGAGTTCTACCGCGGCCTGGTGGACGGCAGCGCGCGCGGGGTGTTCGCCGGACGCATCATCGTCGCGCCCGACGCCCAGCGCAGCGACGCGATGCAGCGCTGCGACAATCTGCTGCTGTCGCGCCAGGCCGAAGCCGACGCCCGCCCGGAGCTCGAGATCTACGCCGACGACGTGAAGTGCGCGCATGGCGCGACCGTCGGCCAGATCGACGACGACAGCCTGTTCTACCTGCGCTCGCGCGGGCTCGATGCGCTGCACGCGCGCCATCTGCTCACCTATGCCTTCGCCGCCGAGGCGCTCGCCCGCATCGAACTGCCGACGCTGCGCCAGCGCGCGCGCGCGGCCCTGCTGGCGCGACTGCCCGGCGCCGACGCGATGGGCGAATTGCTGGAGGAACTGGCATGAATGCCGCCACCGAAGACCTGTCGGCCCGAGCGCCCGCCGCAACCAGCCTGGGGCGCACGCACGACTTTCCGATTCTCGCGCGCCCGGTGCACGGACGCCGCCTGGTGTATCTCGACAACGGCGCCACCACGCAGAAGCCCGAGGCGGTGATCGAGGCCGAGCGGCGCTTTTATCGTGAATCGAACGCCAACATCCACCGCGGCGTGCACTGGCTGTCACAGCATGCCACCGACCTCTACGAAGCCGCGCGGCGCACGGTGCAGCACTTCATCAACGCCGCCCACGCCGAAGAAGTCGTGTTCACACGCGGCACCACCGAGGCGATCAACCTGGTCGCGCACAGCTGGGGGCGCAGCGCGCTGCGCGCCGGCGACGAGATCCTGCTCACCACACTCGAACACCATTCCAACATCGTGCCGTGGCAATTGCTGTGCGAGCAGACCGGCGCGCTGATCAAGGTCGTCCCGGTCAGCGACACCGGCGAGCTGGATCTCGACGCCTTCGATACGCTCTTGAACGAGCGCACCCGTCTGCTCGCGATCACCCATGTTTCGAACGCGCTCGGCACCATCAACCCGGTCGCGATGCTCGCGGCGAAGGCGCATGCCGTCGGCGCGACCGTGCTGGTGGACGGCGCCCAGGCGGTCGCCCACCACAAGGTGGACGTGCAGGCGCTGGGCTGCGATTTCTACGCCTTCTCGGGGCACAAGCTCTACGGGCCGACCGGCATCGGCGCGCTCTGGGGCCGCGCCGAACTGCTCGCCGCGATGCCGCCCTGGCAAGGCGGCGGCGACATGATCCGTACCGTGAGCTTCGCGCGCAGCACCTATGCCGACGCGCCCCAGCGCTTCGAGGCGGGCACACCCAACATCGCCGGCAGCGTCGCGCTCGCCGCGGCCATCGACTATGTAAGCGCCATCGGCATCGAACGCATCGCCGCGCACGAACACGCGCTGCTCGCCCATGCCAGCGCCGCGCTCGCCGCCATACCGGGCGTGCGCCTGATCGGCACCGCCGCGGACAAGGCCGGCATCCTGTCGTTCATGGTCGAACACATCCATCCGCATGACCTCGGCACCATCCTCGACAGCGAAGGGGTCGCGATCCGCGCCGGGCACCACTGCGCCATGCCGCTGATGACCCGCTTCGGCATTCCCGGCACCGCCCGCGCCTCGCTGGGCGTGTACAACGACGCGGCCGACATCGCCGCGCTGGTGAACGCGATCCACAAGGCACAGGACCTCTTCGGCACCCGGAGCACCACCCCATGAGCGGCATCGACGGCAACCTGCGCGAGCTTTACCAGGAAGTGATCTTCGATCACAACCGCCAGCCGCGCAATTTTCACCCCATGACCGACGCCGACCATCACGCCGACGGCCACAACCCGCTGTGCGGCGACCAGCTCACCGTGTATCTGCGCATCGTCGCCGACACCGTCGTCGATGCGAGCTTCGTCGGCCACGGCTGCGCGATCTCGACCGCCTCGGCCTCACTGATGACCGAGGCGATCAAGGGTCGGCCGGTTGACGAGGTCGAGGCGCTGTTTCACGCCTTTCACGCCATGCTCACCGACGCGAGCGCAGCCGACGGCGCACCGGCCGCCGCGCTCGGCAAGCTCGCCGTGTTTGCCGGCGTGCGCGAGTTTCCGGCGCGGGTGAAGTGCGCGACGCTCGCATGGCACACCTTGCACAACGCGATCATCGGCGCGCAGGCGCCGGCCCGCACCGAATAGGGAGACTCTCATGGGCGAGCGCTATGGCGAAACCGATTCCCGCGTTCTGAACCGCGATGTCGCGGTGCTGAGCGTGCCCTGGGGCAAGCCGGACACCCTCGAGGAGGGCAGTTACGCACTCGTCACCCAGCGCCTGGGCGGATCGATCACGGTGATGAGCGGCGGCAACCTGTACCGCATCGACGAACGCAATGCCGACGCACTCGGGCTGGAGCCGCAGATCGCCGACATCGTCATGCACGACGGCGACGGCGCGGTCGACGCCGAAGCGATCGAACGCGCGGCGTGGGCGCAGCTGGCCACCTGCTACGACCCCGAGATGCCGATCGACATCGTCAATCTCGGCCTGGTCTACGCCTGCACCGCCGAGGCGCGGGGCGACGGCAGCTACCGCCTGGCGGTCAGGATGACCCTCACCGCGCCCGGCTGCGGCATGGGCACGGTGATCGCCGACGAAGCGCAGCAAAAGCTCGCCGCGATTCCGGGAGTCGGCGAGGCCAACGTCGAACTGGTCTGGGACCCGCCCTGGAGCCGCGAAATGATGAGCGAGGCGGCACGCCTGGAAATGGGCATGTTCTGACCTCGGCATGGCTGCAGACCGAGATCCGGCACATGCCGCCGCCCGCGACGACCGCCGGGATGCCGGTGCGCCCGACCCGGCCCCCGGTCGCACACCGGACGGCGCGCCGGGCATGCTGCTCGAAGCCCGCGGCATCGCCAAACGCTTCGGCGGGCTGACCGCGCTCGCCGATGTGTCGCTCGGCATTCGCGCAGGCGAGATCTATGGCCTGATCGGCCCCAACGGCGCCGGCAAGACCACGCTGTTCGACGTCCTGACCGGTACGCACGCGCCCGACCGCGGCGAATTCGTGTTCGACGGCAGGCACTTGCCGAGCGGCAAACCCCACGCCGTGGTCGAGCGTGGCATCGCCCGCACCTTCCAGAACATCCGCCTGTTTCGCGGGCTCAGCGCGCTCGAGAACGTAAAGGCCGGCCGTCACGCCCGCACCCGCACCGGCATCTGGGGCGCGCTCGCCCGGAGCCGGCGCGCACGCGAGGAAGAGCGCCTCACCACCGAGCGCGCCCACGCCTTGCTCGACTATGTCGGAATCGCCCGCCTGGCCGGGGTGGTGTCGGGAAACCTGTCGTACGGCGACCAGCGCAGGCTTGAAATCGCGCGTGCCCTCGCGACCGAGCCACGCCTGCTCGCGCTGGACGAGCCCGCCGCGGGCATGAACGCGACCGAGACCGCGCTGCTGCGCCGGCTCATCGAGCGGATCCGCGACGACGGCGTCACCGTGCTGTTGATCGAACATGACGTCAAGCTGGTGATGGGGGTGTGCGACCGGATCGCGGTACTCGATTTCGGGCGCAAGATCGCCGAGGACGTACCGGCCATCGTCCAGCGTGCACCCGCGGTGATCGAAGCCTATCTGGGCCGGGGGCACCCGCATGTGTCCTGATCGACCGCGCCCGCTGCTCGAGCTGCGCGGGCTGACGGTGCGCCATGGCGGCATCGAGGCCGTCAGGGGCGTAGACCTCGAACTCTTTCCGGGCGAACTCGCATGCCTGATCGGCGCCAACGGCGCGGGCAAGTCCACCACCCTGCACGCGATCGCGGGACTGCTGCCGGTGGCGGGCGGCGATGTGATCCTCGCCGGAGAACGGCTCAACCCGGCACCCGCGCACAAGCGACTGGCCGCCGGAATCGCGCTGGTGCCGGAGGGCCGGGGCATCTTCAGCCGCCTGACGGTGGCGGAGAACCTGCGCATGGGCGCTTACGTCCGGCGCGACAAGGCCGGGGTCGAGGCGGACCTGGAAAGGATCTTCGACATGCTGCCCCGGGTGAAGGAACGCCTCGGCCAGGTCGCCGGCTCGCTGTCCGGGGGCGAGCAGCAGATGCTCGCGATCGGCCGCGCCCTGCTGTCGCGGCCGCGCCTGCTGCTGCTCGACGAACCCTCGATGGGGCTCGCGCCCATCGTCGTCGAGAAGGTTTTCGAGGTGATCCGCTCGGTGGCACGCGACGGGGTGACGATACTGCTGGTCGAGCAGAATGCCGGTCTGGCGCTGGGGTTCGCCGGTCGCGGCCATGTCATGGAGTCGGGCGTGATCACGCTGGCCGGCAGCGGCGACAGCCTGCTTGCCGATCCGCGGGTGCGTTCGGCCTATCTGGGTGACATCGACTGAGCATGGCGGCCCGCTTTTTGCATGTTGCCGCTTATGCTACGTGTGCTCGTCATCGATGAATCCCGCTCCCGCGCCGCCGAGATCTGTGCCGGGCTCGCCCTCGCCGGCCACCAGGTGGCGGCGGTGCTTTCCGACGTCGTCAACCTCACGGCCCAGATCGAATCGATCCGGCCCGACGTGATCCTGATCGAAACCGACTCACCGTCGCGCGACACCCTCGAAAACCTGGCGGTCATGAACTCGTCGATGCCCCGCCCAGTGATCATCTTCGCCCAGGAGGGCGACGCGACCACCATCCGCGCCGCCGTCAAGGCCGGGGTGGCGGCCTACGTCGTCGACGGACTCGACGCCGCACGGCTCAAGCCGGTGATCGACGTGGCAGTCGCGAGTTTCGAGGAACACCAGGCGGTGCGCGCCGAACTCGCCACCGCGACCAAGAAGCTGTCCGAGCGCAAGGTGATCGAACGCGCCAAAGGCCTGCTGATGAAGTCGCGCGGGCTCGACGAAGCCGCCGCCCACGCGGCGCTGCGCAAGCTCGCGATGGAGCGGGCCAAGCCGATGGCACAGGTCGCCCAGGACCTGATCGAGATGGCCAGCCTGCTGCTCTGACCGGCTTTCGCCGCGGCGCATTTTTGGTGCGGCGCGATCTCATGGTGCACCGCAATAGTGCGATCGATCGCCCCCGGACCCGCCCGCCGGCGCCGCGCTCGCGGCGAAACCCGCGCCAGCCAAGGGCCCCGGTTCCGGCGCAAGGGTTGGCACGCTAGATGCTTAACGATGTGCAAGTCGAATCAACGGAGGTTCGACACCCCAGCCGGCTCCAATGCAGGAGGCGGCGCAAGGAATGGACAACGGCGTCCATCCCCGATGGCTCAGGTTTCACGAGTTACGGGCGATGAGACGCCGTTTTTGTTTTTTTGGCCTGCTGGAGTGGTTGAACATGAAAGGAACGAATTTTGCGAATGGGGAAGGCAATGTGACGCGCCGCGACTTCCTGCGGCGCTCGATGATGCTTTCAGGAGCGGCGATGATGGGTGCGGCAGGCCTCGGCACGAGTGGCGGCGTATGGGCGGCGGGTTCGGATGCGCCCGAGAAGAAAGAGATCCGGGTCGGCTTCATCCCCCTCACCGACTGTGCTTCGGTGGTGATGGCGGCGGTGCAGAAATTCGACGAGAAATACGGCATCAAGATCATCCCGAGCAAGGAAGCGAGCTGGGCGTCGGTGCGCGACAAACTGGTGTCGGGCGAGCTCGACGCCGCGCACGTGCTCTACGGGCTGGTGTATGGCGTGCATCTGGGCATCGGCGGCCCCAAGAAGGACATGGCCAACCTGATGACGCTCAACAACAACGGCCAGGCGATCACCCTCGCCAGCCAGTTGCACGAAAAAGGCGTCACCGACGGCGCCTCGCTCAAGGCGGTGGTCGCCGCGAGCCCGGCCGGCACCTACACCTTCGCCCAGACCTTTCCCACCGGCACCCATGCGATGTGGCTGTACTACTGGCTCGCCGCCAACGACATCCACCCCTTCCAGGACGTCAAGGCGATCGTGGTGCCGCCGCCGCAAATGGTGGCCAACATGCGGGTCGGCAACATGCACGGCTACTGCGTCGGCGAACCGTGGAACCAGCGCGCGATCGTGGACAAGATCGGCTTCACCGCGGCGACGACCCAGGACATCTGGACCGATCATCCCGAGAAGATCCTCGGCACCACCGCCGAGTGGGTGGCCAAGCACCCGAACAGCGCCCGCGCGCTCACCGCCGCGGTGCTCGAAGCCTCGCGCTGGATCGACGCCTCGGACGCCAACCGCACCACCACCGCTCAGACGATCGCCGCGCGCTCGTATGTGAACACCGATGTGGACGTGATCCTCGGGCGCATGCTCGGGCGCTACGAGAACGGCCTGGGCAAGACCTGGGACGACCCCAACTTCATGAAATTCTTCAACGACGGCGCGGTGAACTACCCCTACCTGTCCGACGGCATGTGGTTCCTCACCCAGCACCGCCGCTGGGGTCTGCTCGACCATGACCCCGACTACCTCGGCGTGGCCAAGGCGATCAACCGCATCGACATCTTCGAACAGGCCGCGGCCGCCGCCGGCGTGTCGCTGCCGTCGAGTCCGATGCGCAGCCACACCCTGATCGACGGCGTGGTGTGGGACGGTTCCGACCCGGCGGCGTATGCGGCCGGCTTCAAAATCAAGGCTTGAGAATGGGAGATACGACGATGACGGCAGGCGTAATCACCGACCGGTCGATGGCCGGGGCCGACGCGGCAGGCGCGAAAATCGCAAACCCGCGCGGCGAAGTCCCAAGCACCGCACCGCAAGCCATGGAAACGGCACAGCCGGCGCCGGCGCCTGCGTCCACGCCCGCCGCGGCCAGCGCGAAACCGGCGGGCCGCAGCGGCGAATGGCTGCGCGCCATCGGCCGCGCGGTGATACCACCGATCGCGGGCATGGCCTTGCTGATCGGCCTGTGGCATCTCGCCACGCTCAACGGCGGGGGCATTCCCAGCCCGGGCAAGACCTGGGATGCGGCGGTGGTGTTGTTCTCCGACCCGTTCTACCGCGAAGGCCCAAACGACCAGGGCATCGGCTGGAACGTGCTCGCCTCGCTCGAACGGGTCGCGATCGGCTTCGGCATCGCCGCGGCGGTCGGCATTCCGGCGGGATTCATGCTGGGCCGCTTCGCGGTGCTTTCGCAGATGCTCAACCCGATCATCAGCCTGCTGCGCCCGGTGTCGCCGCTCGCGTGGCTGCCGATCGGCCTGCTGGTGTTCCAGCGCGCCGACCCGGCCGCCACCTGGACGATCTTCATCTGTTCGATCTGGCCGATGATCATGAACACCGCCCAGGGCGTGACCCGCGTGCCGCAGGACTACCTGAACGTCGCGCGGGTGCTCAACCTGTCGGAGTGGAAGATCTTCACCCGGATCCTGTTCCCGGCGGTGCTGCCCTACATGCTCACCGGCATCCGGCTCTCGATCGGCACCGCCTGGCTGGTGATCGTCGCGGCCGAAATGCTCACCGGCGGCGTCGGCATCGGCTTCTGGGTATGGGACGAATGGAACAACCTCAAGGTCGAGCACATCATCATCGCGATCTTCGTGATCGGCATCGTCGGCCTGATCCTCGAACAGATGCTGATGCTGATCGCCCGCCGCTTCAGCTACGAAACCCGCTAAGGAGACGACCATGGCGAAGAAAATCGTACAGATCGAGAACGTCGGCCAGTACTTCGACACCAAGAACGGCCGCTTCGTGGCGCTGCGCGACGTCAATCTCGACATCGTCGAGGGCGAGAGCATCGCGCTGATCGGCCACTCGGGTTGCGGCAAATCGACCCTGCTCAACCTGATCGCCGGCCTCACCCACCCCACCAGCGGGGTGATGCTGTGCGAGGGGCGCGAAATCGCCGGCCCGGGGCCGGAGCGCGCGGTGGTGTTCCAGAACCACTCGCTGCTGCCGTGGCTGACCTGTTTCGAGAACGTCTACCTCGCGGTCGAGCGGGTGTTCGCGGCCAAGGAAGGCAAGGCCCGGCTCAAGGAACGCACCCGCGCGGCGTTGGAGCTGGTCGGCCTCGCCCACGCCGAAACCAAGTTTCCGCACGAGATCTCGGGCGGCATGAAGCAGCGCGTGGGCATCGCCCGCGCACTGTCGATGCAGCCGCGCATCCTGCTGATGGACGAGCCCTTCGGTGCGCTCGACGCGCTCACCCGCGCCAACCTCCAGGACGAGTTGATGAAGATCCTGGCGGCCACCAAGGCCACGATGGTGATGGTCACCCACGACGTGGATGAGGCGGTGTTGCTGTCCGACCGGGTGGTGATGCTCACCAACGGCCCCGCGGCGACGATCGGCGAGATCCTCGAAGTGGATATCGCGCGCCCGCGCGACCGTCTGGCGCTCGCGCATGATCCACACTTCGGCGACTGCCGCGCGGCGATCATGGAGTTCCTCTACCACAAGCAGTTGAAGCGCGCCGCCTAGCCCCGGAGAAGCTCATGACCAAGGTATACCTGATCGGCGCCGGACCGGGCGCCGCGGACCTGCTCACCCTGCGCGCGGCGCGGCTGCTGGCCGACAAGGCCGAGATCGTGCTCGCCGACGACCTCGTCTCGGCCGAGATTCTCGCCCTGGTGCGCGCCGAAGCGCGGATCCTGAAGGTCGGCAAGCGCGGCGGGCGGCTCTCGACGCCGCAGGCGTTCATCCAGCGCCTGATGGTGCGCTACGCGCGCCGCGGCAAGTGCGTGGTGCGCCTGAAGGGCGGCGACCCCTACGTGTTCGGCCGCGGCGGCGAGGAAGTCGAGGCGCTCGCCGAACACGGCGTCAGCGCCGAGGTGGTGCCGGGTCTGACCGCCGGCATCGCGGTGCCGGCCGCGGTCGGCATCCCGGTGACCCACCGCGCCTACACCCACGGGGTGACGCTGGTGACCGGCACCCCCGGCGACGGCCGCGCCGAGCCGGACTGGCGCGGACTCGCCCGCAGCGGCACCACCCTGGTCATCTACATGGGGCTGGGGCGGCTGCTCAACATCGTCGCGCGCCTGATCGCCGGCGGCCTGCCGCCCGACACCCCGGCTGCGGCGATCGCGTCGGGCACGCTCCCGGCACAACGCCATGTCAAGGGCACTCTGCGCGACCTGCCCGAGCGCGTCGCCGCGGCCGGGCTCGCCTCGCCCGCGATCATCGTGGTCGGCGAGGTGGCCGCACTCGCCGTCGCGAGCGCCGCCGACATCCCGATCCAGGATCTCGCCGCCTGCGTGCACGCGGCCTGAAGGAGAACAGCATGAAAAAACAGAAACTCGTCATGGTCGGCAACGGCATGGCCGGGGTAAAGACCCTGGAGGAACTGCTCAGGCACGCCCCCGACCGCTTCGACATCACCGTGTTCGGCGCCGAACCGCACGGCAACTACAACCGCATCCTGCTGTCGCCGGTGCTGGCGGGCGAGATGACCCTGCCCGACATCATGCTCAACGATCTCGACTGGTACCGCGACAACGGCATCACCCTGCATGCCGGGCGCAAGGTGGTCGAGATCGACCGCGTGCGCCGCAGCGTGCGGGCCGATGACGGCACCGAGGCGCAGTACGACCGGCTGCTGCTCGCCACTGGTTCGCTGCCCTTCATCCTGCCGGTGGCGGGCAAGGACCTGCCGGGCGTGATCGCCTATCGCGACATCGCCGACACCGAGGCGATGATCGCGGCGGCCCGGGATCACCGCCATGCGGTCGTGATCGGCGCGGGGCTGCTGGGCCTCGAGGCGGCCAACGGCCTGGTGCTGCGCGGCATGGCGGTGACCGTGGTGCACCTGGGCGGCTGGATCATGGAGCGCCAGCTCGACAAGCCGGCGGCCGACCTGCTGCAGGCCTCGCTCGAGGCCAAGGGCATGCAGTTCCGCCTGTCGGCACAGACCGCCGAACTGCTGCCGGTCGAGGGCGGCGGAGCCGGCGCCCGGGTCGGGGCGGTACGCCTCAAGGACGGCACACTGCTGCCCGCCGACCTGGTGGTGATGGCCGCCGGCATCCGCCCCAACACCACGCTGGCCGAATCCGCCCGCCTCCATTGCGACCGCGGCATCGTGGTGAGCGACACATTGCAGACGATCACCGACCCGCGCGTCTATGCGGTGGGCGAATGCGCGAACCATCGCGGCATCGCCTACGGCCTGGTGGCGCCGCTGTTCGACCAGGCCAAGGTGTGCGCCAACCACCTGGCCGGCTTCGGCATCGGCCGCTACCAGGGTTCGGTGACTTCGACCAAGCTCAAGGTCACCGGCGTCGACGTGTTTTCGGCCGGCGACTTCCACGGCGGCGACGGCTGCGACGAAATCCTGCTCCACGACCGCGCCGGCGGCGTGTACAAGAAGCTGGTGCTCAAGGACGAAAGGCTCGCCGGCGCGGTCATGGTCGGCGACACCAGCGACGGCGCCTGGTACTTCCAGCTGGTGCGCGAGGGCAAGAACATCGCCGAGCTGCGCGACCACCTGCTGTTCGGCCAGAGCTTCACCCAGTCGCAGTTGGGCGACGCCGGCCACCAAGGCAAGAGCCAGGCGGCGCTGCTGCCCGACAGCGCCGAGATCTGCGGCTGCAACGGCGTGTGCAAGGGCACCATCGTCAAGGCCATCCGCGAGCACGGCTTGTTCACCCTCGACGAGGTCAAGAAGCACACCAAGGCCTCGTCGTCGTGCGGCTCCTGCACCGGGCTGGTCGAGCAGATCCTCGCCTCGACCGTCGGCGGCGCCTACCAGGCGGTCGACAAGCACGCCAAGCCGGTGTGCGCCTGCACCGGCCACAACCACGCCGAAGTGCGCGCCGCGATCCGCGAGCAGAAGCTGCTCACCATCCCGGCGACGATGAAGGCGCTCGAGTGGAAGACGCCCAACGGCTGTGCCACCTGCCGCCCGGCGCTCAACTACTACCTGATCTCGACCTGGCCGCACGAGGCCCAGGACGACCCGCAGAGCCGCTTCATCAACGAGCGCGCCCATGCCAACATCCAGAAGGACGGCACCTATTCGGTCGTGCCGCGGATGTGGGGCGGCCTCACCACGCCCGCCGAACTGCGTGCGATCGCCGATGCGGCCGAGAAGTACCACGTGCCGACGGTCAAGGTCACCGGCGGCCAGCGCATCGACCTGCTCGGGGTCCGGAAGGACGACCTGCCGGCGATCTGGGCCGACCTCAACGCCGCCGGCATGGTCTCGGGTCATGCCTACGGCAAGAGCCTGCGCACCGTGAAGACCTGCGTCGGCATGGAGCACTGCCGCTTCGGCACCCAGCTGGCGATGGACATGGGGGTCAAGCTCGAGAAGATGCTGTTCGGCATGTGGTCGCCGCACAAGGTCAAGCTGGCGGTCTCGGGCTGCCCGCGCAATTGCGCCGAATCCGGGATCAAGGACGTCGGCGTGATCGGGGTCGATTCCGGCTACGAGATCTACGTGGCGGGCAACGGCGGGATCAAGACCGAAGTCGCGCAGTTCTTCTGCAAGGTCGGCAGCGACGAAGAGGTGCTCGAGTATTCCGGCGCCTTCCTGCAGCTCTACCGCGAAGAGGCGTTCTATCTCGAGCGCACCTGCCACTACATCGAACGGGTCGGCCTCGAGCATGCCAGGAAGTTCGTGATCGACGACGCCGAGAGCCGCAAGGCGCTGTATGCGCGCCTGTTGTTCGCGCTCGCGGACGCCCCCGACCCCTGGGCCGAACAGCAGGCCGCACCGCTGGCCCGCCACTACAAGACCATTTCGCTGAAACTCGACAACGAAGGAGACCGCCATGGCCTGGCAGAAACTGTGCCCGCTTGATGAAATCCCGGCGCTCGGCGCACGGGTGGTGGAACACCCCGGCGGCAACATCGCGGTGTTCCGGACCGCGGGGGGCAGCGTGTTCGCGCTCGCCGACGCCTGCCCGCACAAGGGCGGCCCCTTGTCGCAAGGCATCGTGCACGGCGACGGCGACAACGCGCGCGTGACCTGCCCGCTCCACGGCTGGAACGTCGAGCTCGACAGCGGCAGCGCGTGCGCGCCCGACGACGGCTGCGTCGCGCGCTACGCGGTGCGCGTGGACGCCGGCAGCGTGTGGCTGGACGCCCCCTGAGGCGCCGGGGATGGATGCGACCACCGTCCGCAGCGTCTGCCCCTATTGCGGGGTAGGCTGCGGCATCGTCATGCAGGTGGACGGCGGCCGCGTCACCCGGGTCAGCGGCGACAAGCAACACCCCAGCAACTTCGGGCGGCTGTGCACCAAGGGCAACACCTGCGCCCAGGCCATCGCCGAGTCGGGGCGCATGGAGCATGCCTTCGTGCGCCAGGAACGCGCGCGCGAACCGGTGCGCACCGACATGGATGCCGCGATCCGCGAGACCGCGCGGCGCCTGCGCGCCATCCTCGACGCGCACGGCCCCGATGCGCTGTCGTTCTACGTCTCGGGCCAGATGTCGCTGGAAGCGCAATACCTGGTCAACAAACTGGCCAAGGGCTACGTCGGCACCAACAACATCGAATCCAATTCGCGCCTGTGCATGGCCAGCGCCGGCAGCGGCTACAAGCTCTCGCTGGGCTCGGACGGGCCGCCCGGCGCCTACCAGGACTTCGACCGGGCCGACCTGTTCTTCGTGATCGGCGCCAACATGGCCGACTGCCACCCGATCCTGTTCCTGCGCATGATGGACCGGGTCAAGGCCGGCGCCCGGCTGATCGTGGTCGATCCCCGCCGCAACGCCACCGCCGACAAGGCCGGCCTGTTCCTGCAGATCAAGCCCGGCACCGACCTCGCGCTGCTCAACGGCCTGCTCCACCTGCTCGTGGCCAACGGGCGCACCGACCCCGCGTTCATCGCCGAATTCACCCAGGGCTGGGAGGCGATGCCGGACTTCCTGGCCGACTACCCGCCCGACGAGGTCGCCCGGATCACCGGCCTGGCCGAAGCCGACATCCGCAAGGCGGCCGAATGGATCGGCGCCGCGCCCGAATGGATGAGCTGCTGGACCATGGGCCTCAACCAGAGCACCCACGGCACCTGGCACACCAACGCCATCTGCAACCTGCATCTGGCCACCGGCGCGATCTGCCGCCCGGGCAGCGGCCCGTTCTCGCTCACCGGCCAGCCCAACGCGATGGGCGGGCGCGAGATGGGCTACATGGGCCCCGGCCTGCCCGGCCAGCGCTCGGTGCTGGTGGAGAAGGACCGCGCCTTCATCGAGGACTTGTGGCGGGTACCGCGCGGCACCCTCCACACCCGGCTCGGCGGCGGCACAGTGGCGATGTTCGAAGCCATGCAGAGCGGCGCGATCAAGGCGTGCTGGATCATCTGTACCAACCCGGTCGCGACGGTCCCCAATCGCGGCAACGTGATCGCCGGGCTGCAGGCGGCCGAACTGGTGATCACCCAGGACGCCTTCCTCGATACCGAGACCAACCGCTACGCCGACATCCTGCTGCCCGGCGCGCTGTGGGCCGAAGCCGAGGGCGTGATGATCAACTCCGAGCGCAACCTGACGCTGACGCGCCAGGCCGTCGCGCCCCCCGGCGACGCGATGGCCGACTGGCGCATCATTGCCCGGGTGGCCTGCGAAATGGGCTTCGCCGAGGGGTTCGGCTACGACTCCGCGGCCGAAGTATTCGACGAAATCAAGCGCGCCTGGAACCCCGATACCGGCTACGACATCCGCGGCGCCAGCCATGCGCGCCTGCGCGAGACGCCGCTGCAGTGGCCGTGCCCGCCGGACGGCGACGAGCGCCGCCGCCACCCGATCCGCTACCTCAATGACGGCGTCAGCCAGACCGTCCGCGAAGATCCGCAAGGCCGGCGGCCGCGCATCGCGTTCGCCACCGCGAGCGGCCGGGGCATCTTCCTGCCGCGTCCGCACCTGCCCCCGGCCGAGATGCCCGACGGCGACTTTCCGCTGGTGCTCAACACCGGTCGCTTGCAGCACCAGTGGCACACGCTGACCAAGACCGGCAAGATCCCGACGCTCAACAAGCTCAACCCCGGCCCCTTCGTGGAGATCCACCCCGAGGATGCCAACGCCCTCGGCATCGGGGCCCGGGACAAGGTCGAGATCCGCTCGCGCCGCGGGCGCGCGGTGCTGCCGGCGGTCGTCACCGACCGCGTTCGCCCCGGCAACTGCTTCGCCCCGTTCCACTGGAACGACACCTTCGGCGACGATCTCGCGATCAACGCGGTCACCAGCGATGCCGTCGACCCGCTGTCGCAGCAGCCCGAATTCAAGTTCTGCGCGGTCGCGCTCGCGCGCATCGCCGAAGAGCCCTCATCACGCCTCCCGATCCGCGCAAGCGGCGAGATCGTCGCGCCCGTTCCGGACAGCGCCGGCACCGGCGCGGCGACCTCCGCCATCAAGGAACTCGACATGAAGCAGATCGACGCACTGGCCGCGCTCCTGGGCCTCGACGCCGCGCCCGCGGTCGCGCTGGACCCGCACGAACGACTCTACCTCCAGGGCTATCTGAGCGCCCTGCGCACCGACGCCGCGCGCCAGGCCGGCGGCGTACCGGTGCTGCCCGCCAGCGCGCCGCTGGATGCGTCCAAGCGCCTGGTGCTCGACGGCATGCTGGCGGGCTTGTTCGCGCGCACCTGGCTACCCGGCGGCGACGCGCCCTTCCCGTCCGCGGACGGCGCGGCGGCGCCCGGCGGCAACGCTGCCCGCCCGCCCGTGACGATCCTGTGGGCCTCGCAGACCGGCAATGCGGAAGACTTCGCGGCACGCTGCGCGGCACGCCTGCGCGCCGCGGGGCACATGGTCAGCGTGTCCGACATGGACGCTTGCACGCTGGCCGATCTCGCCGCCGCCCCGCGTCTGCTGCTGCTGGCCAGCACCTTCGGCGATGGCGATCCGCCCGACAACGGGAACGCGTTCTGGAGCGCCCTGCAGGCGCACGATGCGCCCCGGCTCGACGCGACGGCGTTTTCGGTGCTGGCCTTCGGCGACTCCAACTACGACCAGTTCTGCGGCTTCGGCCGCAGGCTCGATGCCCGCCTGGCGGCACTCGGCGCGCAGCGCTTGCAGCCCCGCACCGATTGCGAGCCGGAGTACGAGCCGGCAGCGACGGCCTGGCTCGATGGCGTCGTCGCGGCACTGGCTGCAACCGGCGTGGCGGCCGGCGCCGCCCTGAGCCCAATCACCGCATTGGCCGGCATCGGCGAGGACGAGACCGTCATGGCGCCGGCGGCGAAAACGCCGGCCTTCAGCCGCGCCTCGCCCTTGCGCACCCGCCTCGTGCTCAACCGCCTGCTCAATGCGCCGGGCGCCGGCAAGGAAACCCGGCAGTTCGCGTTCGACCTGGCGGGCCGGGGCTTCGACTACGCGGCCGGCGATGCGCTGGGCGTCTGGCCCAGCAACGGCCCCGCCCAGGTGGACGCATTGCTGGCCTCGCTCGGGCTCGCGCCGGCGACGGTCGTGGCGGTCGCGAATCACGGCGAGACGACGCTCGCCGACGCGCTCGCGCACCACTACGAGATCGCCCGCATCACGCCCGAAGCGCTGCGTTTCGTCGGCGAACGCTCGGGCAGCGCGACATTGCTCCGGATGCTCGAGGATGAGCACAAGGACGCGCTGAAACAGTGGCTGTGGGGGCGCCAGCTCATCGACCTGCTGCTGGCGTTTCCGATCCGGGCGCGGGCAGATGAACTGCCGGGCATTCTCAAGCGCCTGCAGCCGCGCCTGTACTCGATCTCTTCGAGCCCCAAGGCCGAGCCCGACCAGGTACACCTAACCGTGTCGACGGTGCGCTACACGTGCGACGGCAAGGCGCGCGGTGGCGTGTGCTCGACCTTTCTCGCCGACCGCGCGGCAAACGCCGAGGTGCCGATCTTCGTGCACAAGTCGGCGCACTTCCGCCCCCCTGCCGACCCGGATGCGCCGATGATCATGGTCGGCCCCGGAACCGGCGTGGCGCCTTTCCGAGCCTTTCTGCAGGAGCGCCGCGCCATCGGCGCGCGCGGGCGCAACTGGCTGTTCTTCGGCGAACAGCACGCGGCCAGCGACTTCTATTACCGCGACGAACTCGAAGCGCTGCAGCGGGACGGCTACCTGCACCGCCTCGACACCGCGTTCTCGCGCGACCAGGCCGAGAAGATCTACGTCCAGCAGCGCATGCTCGAACACGGCGCGCAATTGTGGGCGTGGCTGCAGGAAGGCGGGCACTTCTACGTCTGCGGCGACGCGGGGCGCATGGCGCGCGACGTCGATGCCGCGCTGCGGCAGGTGGCGGCCACCCATGGCGGCCTCAGCGGCGACGATGCCGCCGTCTGGGTCGCGGCGCTGAGCCGCGAAAAACGCTACCTGCGCGACGTCTACTGAGCCCCTCGCGGCACGGCCAGGCTGGGTTGCCGCCGGCCCGGTGAACGGGAGAAGCGCACGCCGATGGTGCGCATCGGTTAATATCGGCCTCGAACGACAGGCCGACTCCCGCCTCCGCCACCCCGGCATCGGACGCCAGACATGTCAGCAGATCTTCTTTCCCGCACGCCCCTGCTCGCCGGCAACGACGCCGGCGCGACCCGCGCCCGCATCCTCGCGCATTTCCACCAGACCTTCGACCGCTACGAACAGTTGTTCGAGGTGCTCGGCTGTGACGAGGCCTACTACGTCAAGCCGATCACGCTGCGCCATCCGCTGATCTTCTACTTCGGCCATACCGCGACTTTCTTCATCAACAAGCTGACCCTGGCCGGGCTGGTGACGGCGCGCATCGATCCGCGCCTGGAATCGATGTTCGCGATCGGCGTCGACGAGATGAGCTGGGACGATCTCGATGACGCCCACTACGACTGGCCGAGCGTGGCCGAGGTGAAAGCCTATCGCGACAAGGTGCGCGCGACCGTCGATCACCTGGTCCGCAGCGCCCCGCTGACACTGCCGGTCGGCTGGGACGACCCGTGGTGGGTAATCCTGATGGGCATCGAGCATGAGCGCATCCATCTCGAGACCTCCTCGGTCCTGATTCGCCAGCACCAGCTCGGCTTCGTGCGCCCGCATCCAGCCTGGCAAGCCTGCCGTGAGCACGGCGCGGCCCCGGCCAACGCGCTGGTCGACATCCCGGCCGGCGAAGTCAGGCTGGGCAAGGCACGCGACGATGGGTATTACGGCTGGGACAACGAATACGGCCGGCACACCGCCGCCGTAGCCGGTTTCAAGGCAGCGCGCCAACTGGTTTCGAACGGCGAGTTCCTGGCCTTCGTCGATGCCGGGGCCTATGCCGACGACAGCCTGTGGACCGCGGAGGGGCTCGGCTGGCGCAATTTCGCCCAGGCGACGCACCCCACCTTCTGGCTGCGCGAACACGGTGAATGGCACCTGCGCCTGATGACCGAAGTGGTCACGATGCCATGGAACTGGCCGGTCGAGACCAACTACCACGAGGCCAAGGCGTTCTGTCACTGGAAGGCGCGCACGACGGGCGCGCCGGTGCGCCTGCCGAGCGAGGACGAATGGTATCGCCTGGTGGCGGTCGCCGGCGTGGGCGAACTGGCGGAACACGAACCGGCCCGGGCCAACCTCCATCTCGACCACTGGGCTTCGTCCTGCCCGGTCGACCGGTTCGCCCACGGCCCGCTGTTCGATGTCGTGGGCAACGCGTGGCAGTGGACCGAGACGCCGATCTACCCGTTCGACGGCTTCGCGGTGCATCCGGTCTACGACGACTTCACCACCCCGACTTTCGACGAACGCCACAACCTGATCAAGGGCGGCGCCTGGATATCATGCGGCAACGAAGCCCGCCTCGCGTCGCGCTACGCGTTTCGCCGCCATTTCTTCCAGCATGCCGGGTTTCGCTACGTGGTCGGCGGACCGCTGCCAGCCCCGCCGGTTTCGATCTACGAAAGCGACCGCCTGCTATCGGAATATGCCGAGTTCCACTACGGCGACGAGTACCATGGCGTGCCGAATTTTCCGCGCGCGGTCGCGGAGTTGGCGATCGCGGCAATGGGCGAGCGGCCGGCGCGCACCGCGCTCGATCTGGGTTGCGCCACCGGGCGCACCAGCTTCGAGCTGGCGCGGCACTTCGACAAAGTCACCGGCATCGATTTCTCGGCGCGCTTCATCGGCGCTGGCGTCCAGCTCGCCGAGAAGGGCACGCTGCGCTACACCCTGGCCGACGAAGGGGAACTGGTGTCGTACCACGAACGGCGCCTGGCGCAACTGGGCCTGGAGCCTGTGCGCGCCAAGGTCGAATTCTTCCAGGGCGATGCGTGCAACCTGAAGCCGCAGTTCACCGGCTACGACCTCGTCGTCGCGGCCAACCTGATCGACCGCCTGTATAGCCCCGGACGGTTCCTCGACAGCATCCACACGCGCATCCGGCCGGGCGGCCTGCTGGTCATCACCTCGCCCTATACCTGGCTCGAAGAACATACCCCGCGCGCCGAATGGATCGGCGGCTTCAAGCGCGACGGCGAAACCGTCACGACCCTGGACGGCCTCGAAGCGATTCTGGGCCGGCACTTCCGCCTGGTCGGCGCGCCGCTAGCGGTCCCGTTCGTGATTCGCGAAACGCGGCGCAAGTTCCAGCACACGCTGTCGGAGGCGACGGTGTGGGAGCGGATGGCGTAGCGGCCGGCCACCGGCAGACCGGTCATCGGCTGCCACGCAACGCTCGGTGACGGTGGGTCAACAGGAAGGGATGAAGGCGCGCATGAGCATCAAAGACCCGCCAACCGGTTCGAGTTGGCGGTCGTGCGCGCCAGTACGGGCTGCATGCCGCTGGAGGCCACCCGTGCCGCGGACGACGAAGCCTGGGCCGCGGTGACGACCGACAGCATGATCGTACTCACCAGCTTGGCCTGCCCGGCGATGACTTCGGCCGGGGTGCGGCTGGTGGCCAGCATCATCATGTCGGCCATGCATTCCATCATCTGGCTCACCGCGCGGCTGCCGAGCTTGAGATTGAAGCGCATCATCTGCTCGGCCATGGCCTGGAGCGATTCACTCGCGGCTTCGATCTTCTCCTGCCCCATCAGGCTGAACTCAGCCAGATCGTGTTCGCTCGGATTGGGCCCTGCCACGACCATGCGACCGGTGCGGTGACCGATCACATGGGCCGAGGTCAACATCATCTCGGTCGTCTGCAGTGCGAGATCGCTCCAGATCCGCATCGGATCGGCAAGCAGGCTGCGACTTATGCTTTGATTCATGATCTTCCCTTTTCTTGAGGCCGCTCGGGCCGGGTGTGACGCACGCGACAGTATCACAGGCTTTGCCTGCGACACCGTTCGAAAGCGCACATCCGCACACGATCGGTGCAAGGGAAGCGCGAATCAGCACCGCACCGGCAGCGCAGTGCCGGCCGGCGCGAAAGAAAACCTACACGGTCCCGCGCGCCTTGCGCGCCCGGGTATTGCCCTGCGTGGGCAGCGTATCTCTGGCGGTACTTGCGACCGCGCCTGCCATGACGTTGCGCGCACTCTGGAACAGGTGTTCGTACGCTTCGGACACCTGCACCATGGCGAGACGAAACTGATCGAGCGTCTCGGCGCTGCCGACCGGCCCGCCGCTCGTGAAGTCCCGGGCCAGCGTGTTCAGCGAACGACTCAGCTCGTTCATCTGGTCGAGGTGCACTTGCGCGATCCCGCTCTGGGCACGGCTGAAGATTTCGTTGAGGTTGCGGACATAGTCGGCGCCGAGTTCGAACTGATGCGGCCTCGCGCGCGCTTCGCCCGCATCAGGGCCAAGCAGGCTGCCGACCAGGGACTCGCGCCCGGTTGCCGACAGCTCGCGGGCCAGGCTCAGGTTCAATTCGAACATCGCTTCCGATGTCTCCAGCGCAATCTCGACCATCGATTTGAGCGCCGCGCCATTCGACTCGGCAACGGCAGAAAGTTTTTGCAGGGAATCGGTCATATCGGCTACTCCTGAAATGCTTGCACGGATTCGGCGGGGTTTGAACACGGGCATCGCAAACGGTTCAGCTGCGCGATCGGCGCGGATGCCGGATTGCTTACCGTGGCAGATTGGTCGGCCGCTGCCGTGCGGACACCCAGCCCACGCGGCAGCGCGGCGTGCGGGACGACCCGGGGTTCAGTTGGGGCGGTGATTGTCGGTGCTGTCCGCTAAGCCCAGCGCGTACGCGCTCACATGCATGAACCTTGCAGTGGTTTCGGTGAGGTATGGGCCGAGAATCATCGCGGGGGGCCCCGCGTCGGCACTCGCCTGCCCCTTCACGCCCCGAGTCACGAGCACCACCGCATAATACACCGGGCGGGGCTCCTCCGCCCGACGGGAATCGATCGGAACACCCGTCCGGGTCATGGCTGGAAGCTGTTCATGGATTGGCTGAATTGGCTGCATGCTTGTCTCCTCCACTTCGCACCCCGAGGGCACTCCGTTTCGTGTTGGTTCGGATCCGGGTGCCTGATGCCCCGGCTATTTCTCGAAACCAGCCAATTTGTCTCGCTCGACACCTCGTGTTCGATCCACGATCCCGCCCTCGATCGTTCGAGCCACACGTCTCCAGGATCGTGATTCCGGCCCGGATTGTGAGCGATCGAAATCGGGCTGTCTGTCGGTTCCGCGCCAGACACATGTCGGAATTCGGCGCCATGTTGGTAGGATTTTTCCTACACCTGACCACCAGCCTCACCTCGACGTCGGCAGCGATACCATTCGCGCGGCCGTTGCAGTAGCCTAGCCGGGCACGCGCTTTCGGTGCGATGAGGGTTGGCGCAGACAAGGGCGCTCTTGCCGACCGATGCATGACGGAGACGACCAATGGACATGGAACGGGCGCCAACCACGACCGGAACACCGGCTCCCGACCGGAAGGCCGAAGTTTCATCCATGCAAGCCCGGCACCGGCACATGCTGCTCGACAGCCTGCCGTTCATCGCCTGGCTCAAGGACGGCGACGGGCGCTTTCTGGCGGTCAACGAGGCGTTCGCCCAAGCGTTCGGCTACGACTCGCCCGACGAGATCGCCGGCAAGACCGACTTCGACCTCTCCCCGCCGGCGGTCGCCGAGGACTATCGCACGGGCGACCTGGAAGTCATGACGAACCGCGAACCGATGACCATCGACGAGCGCATTCTCGATCACGGCGAACTCAGATGGTTCGAAACCTACAAGGCGCCGATCTTCGACCCACGCGGAGCGGTGGCCGGAACGGCCGGCTTCGCGCGCGACATCACGACGCGCAAGGAAACCGAAGCCAACCTGCTCCACATCAACGACTCGCTCGAGGAACAGGTCGTGGTACGCACCGCGGAGGCCGCAACGCGCACACGCGAGCTGCTCGAGTCGGAACGCTTCTTTCGCGCCACGATCGACGCACTGCCTTCGATCTTGTGCGTGCTCGACGAGCATGGCCGCATCATCGCGGTCAATCGCGCCTGGCGTGACTGCGCCACCACCCGCGGCGCCAACCCCTACGCACTCAACGTGGGCGCCAGTTATCTCGCGGTTTGCGACGAGTCGGCGCTGGCGGACCGGGCATCCGCCCACACGGTCGCCAGCGCGGTTCGGGCGATTCTGGCCGGCACCCAGCAGCACTTTTCGCACGAGTACGCGTACGGCAGCCCACCGAAAACGCGCTGGTTCGCGATGAGCGTGACCCGCTTTCCCGGTGACGGGCCGACCCGGCTGGTGGTGGTGCACGACGAAATCACCGAGCGCCGGCGGCTGGCCGACGCCCATCGCGAGAGCGCCGAACGGCTCAAGCGCCTCGCGGCCCATCTCGAATCGGTGCGCGAGGAGCAGAGCGCGACGATCGCGCGCGAGGTTCATGATGAACTCGGCGGCACGCTCACGATGCTGAAGCTTGCATTGGCAACCCTGGCCGATGACGCCGCATCGTCCGCACCGATGCGGCCGCGTATCGAGGGCATGCTCGCCCAGGTCGATTCGGCCCTGCAGACGGTCAAACGCATCTCGGCCAACCTGCGCCCGGGCATTCTCGACACGCTCGGGCTTTCGGCCACGATCCGCTGGTACGCGGGCCAGTTCTCGCGCATGACCGGCATCGCGGTCGAATTGCGCGTACCCGACGACATGACCCTGCCGAGCGAGAGCAGCACGGTGGTATTTAGGATCATCCAGGAAGGGCTGACCAACATCGCCAAGCATTCGGCCGCCACCAAGGCGCGCATCAGCCTGACCCTGCGCAAGACCGGACTGGTGTTGCGGCTGCACGACAACGGCGTGGGGCTGGCCGAAGACAGCCTGAGCAAACAGGATTCCTTCGGCGTCATCGGCATGCTCGAGCGCGCGCGGCATCTCGGCGGCCAGCTCTCGCTGACCACGCCGCGGCACAAGGGCACGGTCCTGACCCTGCGCCTGCCGCTCGCGCCGGGCGAAACCACGGCGCCGGGAGGGCGGACGGGATGGTGAAAATCCTGATCGCCGACGACCATGCCGTGGTGCGCGGCGGCCTGCGCCAGTTCTTCGCATCGACCCCCGACATCGAAGTCGCCGCCGAGGCGGCCACCGGCGCCGAAGCACTCGCACTCGCGCGCGCCGGCGATTGCGACGTCGTGTTGCTCGACATCGCTCTGCCCGACCTCAACGGGCTGGAGGTATTGCGGCGCATCAAGCAAACCCGGGCCGATCTTCCGGTGCTGATCTTCAGCATGTTCGCCGAGGACGAATTCGCGCTGCCGGCGCTCGACGCGGGTGCCTCCGGCTATCTCAACAAGGACAGCCCACCCGCCCAGATATTGACCGCGATTCGCACCGTGGTCGGCGGCGCCCGCTACGTGAGCCCGGCGCTGGCGGAGCAACTGCTCGCCGGCACGGTCTCGGGCGGCAAGCGCCTGCCGCACGAAAACCTTTCGAAGCGCGAGATGACCGTGCTGTTGCTGCTCAGCCAGGGGGTGTCGCTGACCGAGATCGGCGAGCGACTGCACCTGAGCGTGAAGACGATCAGCACCTATCGCGCGCGCATCCTCGCCAAGCTCGAACTGGCCTCGAACGCCGAGATCACCCGCTATGTGCTGCGGCACAAGCTCGGCTGAACGGCACCGTCAGGCGTAGCGCGAAACCGCCAGATCATCCACCCGGATCTCGGGCGTGCGCCCGCTGACCATGTCGGCCACGACCCGCCCGGTGCCCGCCGCCATGGTCCACCCCAGGGTGCCATGACCGGTGCTCAGCATCAGGTTGGAATACGGGGTGGCGCCGATGACGGGCGTGCCGTCGGGCGTCATCGGCCGCAGCCCGGTCCAGAATTCGGCCTTGCCCACGTCGCCCCCCTTCGGGAACAGGTCGGTCACGACGAACTCGAGCGTTTCGCGCCGGCGCGGGTTGAGCGCCAGGTCGTAGCCCGACAGCTGCGCCGTGCCGCCGACCCGGATACGGTCGCCGAGCCGCGTGACCGCGACCTTGTGGGTTTCATCCATGATCGTCGACTCCGGCGCCATCGAGGGGTCGCCGATCGGCACCGTGATCGAGAAGCCCTTGACCGGATATACCGGGATGTCGATGCCGAGCGGCTTCAACAGTTGCGGCGAATAACTGCCCATCGCGACGATGTACTGGTCCGCCTCGATCGGGCCACTGCCGGTATGGACCGCCGTGACGCGGCCGCCGTCGAACCCGAGGCGCTCGATCGTCGTGTCGAACAGGAAGCTCGCGCCCAGGTCCTTGGCCATCTCCGCCAGATTGCGGGTGAATTTGAAGCAATCGCCGGTCTCGTCGCCGGGCAGGCGCAGTCCGCCGACGAACTTGTCCTTCACCAGCGCCAGCGCCGGCTCGTACGCGATGTAGCCGCTGCGATCCAGCACCTGGTAGGGCACGCCGTATTCCTTCAGGATCTCGATGTCCTTGCCGATGCCGTCGAGCTGCTTCTGGGTGCGGAACAGTTGCAGCGTGCCCTGGCTGCGCTCGTCGTAGCCGATGCCGGTTTCGGCGCGCAAAGCCTTCAGGCAGTCGCGGCTGTACTCGGCCAGGCGCACCATGCGGCCCTTGTTGGTCCGGTAGCGTTCCTCGGTGCAGTTGCGCAGCATCGACAGCCCCCAGCGCCACATCGCCGGATCGAGCATCGGCTTGATCACCAGCGGGCTGTGATGCATCAGCATCCACTTGATGGCCTTGACCGGCACCCCGGGCCCGGCCCAGGGCGCGGAATAACCGGGCGAGACCTCGCCCGCATTGGCGTAGCTGGTTTCGAGCGCCGGCCCGGGCTGGCGATCGAGCACGCTGACCTGATGCCCGTCGCGCGCGAGGTAATAGGCGATGCTGGTTCCGATCACGCCACTTCCGAGGACGACTACATGCACGACACACCTCCGCTCAGAGAACTCGCGCGCCGATACGATCGACGCGGACGATCGAATTGCCCATGCAATCGCCGTGCCAACCCGGCCCCGGCCGGCATCGCCGACACTGCGCCGGAACATGCTGGCGCGGTTTCGTGCATTGTATGGGTTTCAGTACGCCTGCGACCGGCGAACCCGGAAAAGCGACTTGGAAAACAGCCGGTTCGACCCTCGAACGGTTTGTACGGATTTTGATACACTGCCCTGGATTCAGTACGGAGAAGCCACATGCGCATCGAGATACTGTTCACCGACCGGGTCGGGATCGCCCACGAAGTGCTCGCGGTGCTCGCAAGGCGCTCGATCAACGTGACCGCCGTCGAGGTAGACCCGCCGCGCATCTACATCGAGGCCCCCACCCTCGACGAAGCAAGCCTGCAGATTCTGCGCGACGACCTCGTCCGGATTACCGGCGTGCGCTCGGCGTCCGCCGTGAGCATCATGCCGGGCGTGCAGCGGCGGCTGCACCTGGATGCGCTGCTGGCCTCGCAACCCGACCCGGTGATCGCCATCGATGCCGACGGCCGGGTGGTGTTGGCCAACGATGCCGCGATCACGGCGACCGGCCTCGAACCGGCGTCGCTGCTGGGCCGGCCGGTTTCCAGCATCGTCGGCACCCCCGACCTGCTCGCGGCCTTGATCGCGGGCGACTATCATCTGCCGGTGCGCGAAGTCGAAATCAGGCACGAGCCCTACCTGCTCGAAACCCTGCCGCTGCACGAACCGGGCGGCCCGGTGGCCGGCGCGGTGCTCTCGCTGCATGCCCCGAGCCGCATGGGCGAACGGCTGAGTGCGCTGCAGAATTACGCCGTCGGCGGCTTCGAATCGATCATGGGTTCGTCGCCCGAGATCATGCATCTGAAGCAACGGGCCGCGCGCATGGCGATGGTCGATGCACCGCTCCTGATCACCGGCGAAACCGGCACCGGCAAGGAGTTGCTCGCGCACGCCTGCCATGCCGGCAGCAGCCGCCGCAGCCAACCCTTCTTCACGCTCAACTGCGCCGCACTGCCCGAGAACCTGGCGGAGAGCGAGCTGTTCGGCTACTCGCCGGGCGCCTTCACCGGCGCCCTGCGCGGTGGCAAGCCGGGCCTGCTCGAACTCGCCGACCGCGGCACGGTGTTCCTCGACGAAATCGGCGAGATGTCGCCCTACCTGCAGGCCAAGCTGCTGCGCTTTCTCAGCGATGGCAGCTTTCGCCGCGTCGGCGGCGACCGCGAGACCAAGGTCGACGTACGCATCATCAGCGCCACGCACCGATCGCTGGACCGCATGGTGGCCGACGGGCGTTTTCGCGAAGACCTGCTGTTTCGCCTCAACGTGCTGAATCTGCACATGCCGGCCCTGCGCGAGCGCGCCGACGACATCCTGCCGCTCGCACGCTTTCTCATCGACCGCGCCTGCGCCCAGACGGGGCGGCCGCTGATGCGCCTGAACCCCGCGGCCACGTCGGCCCTGCGCGCGAACACCTGGCCGGGCAACGTGCGCCAGTTGCAGAACGTGATCTTCCGCGCCGTAACGATGACCGAGAAGTCGATGATCGACGTGCACGACCTCGAACTCGCCGCGAGCACCAAGCTCGACGGCGAGGCCGCCACGTCCGAAGTCGAAACCCTCGACCAGGCCGTCGCCGATTTCGAGAAGGATTTGCTGCAGCGCCTGTACCGCGAATATCCCTCCACCCGCAAGCTCGCCGCGCGGCTGGGCGCATCGCACTCGGCGATCGCCGCGCGGCTGCAGCGCTACGGCATCGGCAGACGCTGAGCGTGTTCAGCCGGCGCCGACGCCCGGCCGGGCCGCGATCCGGATGTGAACCGCCAGCCACACCGTCGCCGCACCGGTAGCCTCGACCCGGTGGCGGCAGCCGGCCGGGATCGCAACCCAGTCACCCGCCTCCAGCCTGACCGTGCGGCCATCGTCGAACCCGAGCGTGGCGCTGCCCTGCACCAGCAACACCCATTCGTCGTCTGCCTGGTCGTACCAGAAGTCCGCCGGGCTGGCGTGGCCGTGCGAGACGATGCGCTCGATGCGGCAGTGCGGACCGTCGAACAGGGTTTCGAAGCTCTCTTCCGCACCCGCCGGCGGCAGCGCGGCGAGCAGCTTACCGAGGATGGGTGTGCCGGCCATCTCGGGTCGCCCGCCACGATAGAGCGCCGCCGCCTTCGCCGTCTGCGCCATCACCACCCGGCGCAATTCGGCCGGCTCGAGCACTTCCACCTTGTCGCCGCAGCCCAGCAGCCAGCGCAGCAACTGTCCGGTGGCCGGCAGCGTCGCGCGGACCCGGGCGTCGAAATCGCTGCCTTCCGCTTCATCGTCGATCCGCTGGTCAGCAGACAGCGGGCAGTCGCGCAGCAACTCGGCCACGTAGCCGCGCACCCGCAGACACAGCTCGAGCCGTTCACCACCGCCGAAATCCGCGTGGCCGCGGGCTATCATGTCCTGCAGATCGAAATCCGGCGCCTGGCGGGCGGCTTCGCCGCCCACCTCCGAGCGGGTCATGCGATGCAGCGCATACATCCGCACCGGTTCCGGCTCATCGTTCTTCAGCGCGAACAGATACAGCCGCGGGCCACGCTGCAGCAGCGCCTGCGGATGCAGGATCGGCCACGTGCGCAGGCCCTCCGCGTCGCGGTAGCCGATCTCGAGCGTGCATGAGCGGGCCAGCGCCTCCAGTACGTCGGCCAGCACGCCTTCGCCGATCGCGGCCGGCAGCAGGCGCTGGGTATCACTGACGATGCGCAGCCTGTCTTCCCCCAGCCCGTAGCCGTTGTCGGCGTCGAGCAGTTGCGGCCACGGCGTTTCGAGACGCCGCACCGGCAAGGCGCTGTCGATCAGTTCGCGCATCGCCCGGCGTGCATAGTCCCACAGGTAGGGGTCGGCCTCGCCTCGCTCGCGCACGCGGCGGTAGCGCAAGGGCTTGCCGCCGGGGTTGACCGCCTCGATGCGACCATCCTTCTGCAACTCTTCCAGGTCGCGCTGGATGGCGCGGCGCCGCGCCGCGTCGCTGGCATGTTCGGCGAAGTGCGCCGCCGCGCGTTCGAGCAGGGTAGCTGGGTCTGGGCAGTCCTGCGCCCGCCCGTGCGCCGGGATCACGCGCAACAGCGCCTCCAGCCGGTCGATGCGGTCCTTGTATGCGGCCATTCGCGCCTCCTTGTCCGATCGGCGGAATATACGACATTTCGTGACGCACCCGTCTGTTTCAATACGGCCATCGCCAACGACACATGGAGAACGACGATGACCGACCGCAGACCCGGCCCGCTTTCATCCCGCGAGCTGTTGCAGCGTATCGGCCTCTACAGCGACACCGGCCCGGAACTGCTGCTGGAAGACGAAATGCCGGTTTCGCCCGACCACGATCTCGCGCAAGCCCTGCGCGCGCAGTTCGACCGCCTCCAGCATCGCCATACGTTCGCCCCCGGTGACCTGGTGAGCTGGAAGCCGGGCCTGCGCAACCGGCGCTTTCCCCGCTACGGCAGGCCGGCGGTCGTGGTCGAGGTGCTGCCTCAGCCGGTGCTCGACGACGCCAAGGATTCGGGTGACGCCTACTTCCGCGAACCGCTCGACATCGTGCTCGGCATGTTCATCGAGAAAGGCCCGCAGCGCGGCGACTTTCTCACCTGGCATGTCGACAGCCGCCGTTTCCAGCTTTGGCGATCCGAGGAGCAGCACGTATGAACATTCCGGCAAAAGTCCGGCCGCTGGGCCGTTCCGACGCTTTCTGGCGCAAGGACTTCTCCACCGTCCCGGCAGACAGCCGCCGCGCCGCACGCCATGCCCTGCAGATGGTGGCGCGCTGCCCCTTTCTGCATCCGCGCCTCGCCGACGAGGATTTCCTGGGGGCGCTGTGGATGCTGGCCCTGCCGCTCGTCGACCCCAACGCGCTCGCGCGCCGCCAGGCATTCTGGCAGCGGCCGGACACCAGACCGGGCGAGGACGACGGCGACGGCGGCAGCCCACCCACACACCGCAGGAAGCACCTCGGCCTGAACGTCCATCCCTTGCCGGGCGGCGTACCCGGCGCGCGGATGCGAGCGGAACTGGAAAAGCTGTTCCGCAAGCTCCCCGACACCCTGCTCCGGCGCCTGGCGGCCGCCGACGGCCGAGCGCCGACGAACGAGGCGATCGCGGTGCTGGCACAAACCGCTGGCCTGGACGACGTCGAAACAGCCATCCTCGATTTCGTCGACAAGAAGATCCACACCGCGGGCTTCCGGGAATTGCTGCGGGAGGCCTGCAACAGCCGCACCCGCGACCACTACGCCTGCCTGTCGGCCGCGCTCGACGTGCCGATGCGCGAACTCAAGCCGCGCCTGCGCCGCTCGGCCAGCCTGTACATGCTACAACTGGTGCGCAGCCGAGCGCCTGATTGCGACCTGGAAGATTTCCTGCGCAGCGAGGACCTGCTCGACGACATCCTGATGCAGGAACCGGCCTCAGCGGACGCACTGCTCGCCTGCATCGTCGAACCGGTGCCGGCCGTGCAATGCCGGCCCGGCGACTTTCCGCACCTGGTCAAGGACGCCCGACGCCTGCAGGCGGTGCTGGGCAGCGCGCTGCAGCAAGGCGAACGCGGCGTCAATGCCCTGTTGTACGGCCCGCCGGGCACCGGCAAGACCCAGTTCGCCTTGGTGGTGGCAACCGCAGCCGGACTGACGCCGATCATGATCAAGACCGCCGACAAGGATGGCGACGGCTTGTCGCGCACGGGGCGCCTGGGCGCCTACCAGCTCACCCAACGCCTGCTGCGCGGCCGGCGCGACTGCGTGATCGTCTTCGACGAGGTGGAAGATGTGTTTCACAGTGCGGAAAACGCCCTGCTCGCCCTGTTCGGCGGTGAAGCCCACGCCGGCAACGAAAAGGGCTGGATGAACCGCAGCCTGGAAGAAAACCCGGTGCCGGCGATCTGGATCACCAACAATGCGGCAGGCATGGATCGCGCCTTCCTGCGCCGCTTCCTGCTGCCGGTGAGCTTTGCCACGCCGCCGCGCGCGGTGCGCCGCCAGATCGCCGCACGCCACCTGGGCGAGCATGCGCTGCCGCAGGCGCTGATCGAAGAACTGGCCGCGGACGACGCCCTGCTCCCCGCCCACTTCGACGCCGCGCGCCGGCTGCTCGGCCTGCAGGGCGATGCCGACCCGGTGGCGGTGGTGCGCGAAGGCCTGTCCGCCTCCCGCCGCCTGCTGCACGGCAGCCCGCTGCCACTGGCGCGCACGCCGGCGGTGCGCTTCGACATCGCCTACCTGAATCTTGCCGGCGGCATCGCCCCGGCGCGCCTCGCCGACGCACTGGCGCACAACGGCCGCGGCAGCCTGTGCTTCTATGGCCCGCCGGGCACCGGCAAGACCGAGTTCGCCCACGTACTGGCCGGCGCGCTCGGCCGCGAACTGGTCGCCCGCAGCACCGCCGACCTGCTCTCGCCCTACATCGGCGAAACCGAACGCAAGCTTGCCGGCCTGTTCGCCCAGATCGACGTGGAGCGCAGCATCCTGTTCCTCGACGAAATCGACAGCCTGCTGCGCGACCGCCGCCGGAGCCGCCACAGTTGGGAGACCACCCAGGTCAACGAGCTGCTGCAACGGATGGAACGCTTTCCCGGCATCTTCATCGCCGCGACCAATCTCGCCGGCCAGCTCGACCCTGCCGCGCTGCGCCGCTTCGACTTCAAGCTGCACTTCCGCCCGCTCGACCCTACCCAGCGCTGCGCCCTGTTCGCCCGCGAAGCGCTGGGCGACGAAAGCCACGCCGAAGCCCTGCCCCCGGCCATCCGCCGCACACTCGATGGCCTGGAGACGCTGACGCCGGGCGATTTCGCCAACGTGTCGCGGCAGCGCGAACTGCTGGGCGAAACCCTGTCGGCGCAAGACTGCCTGCGCCGGCTGGTGGTGGAATGCAGGTGGAAACAGCAGGGCGAAGCGCTTGCGTGATGGCGGACATGACGCATCCCACCTATCATCCCCACCCGCCTGCATGGCGACAGAGCGCGACACACCATGCAATGCGCCTGATCCCTGCCCGGCGGATCCCAACCCTGTCTGAGCCGGACGGAATGCCGATGCGAGACCAAACCACACTCGACCTGGAACTGGACAAGTTCTCCATAGATGATGACCCGACGATCAGTTTGAGCATTGCCCAGCTCATGGAGTGGCGCAGGCGCAAGACCGGCCGTCGGCTGTGGCTGCCGCCGATCCAGCGTGCGCTGGTATGGACCAACGAACAGATCATCAACTACTGGGACAGCCTGCTGCGAGGCTATCCACCCGGCCTGATGATGGTGCACGAGGCCCACAGCACGCCGCTCAAACCCGACCAGGGTTACGACACGGACGGGAAGCCCGACCGCCCCGACGCTGGCGACTACCAACTCTTCGACGGACAGCAGCGCATGGCGGCGCTGCTTCTCGGCATTGGCGAAGGGCCGCTGCACCGGCATCTGCGCCTGTGGATCGACCTCGCCGACCCGCGGACTCCGGGTTCCGACCTGAAGTTTCAATTGCGCATCACCAGCACCGGCCAGCCATTCGGCTACAAGCCCGACGCCCCGAACCAGAAGTTCGATCTGGGCACACGCCACGAGAAATGGGCGGAATGGAAAGAGGCGGGGAAAGTCGATGAAGCCGCTTTTCAGTCCGTCACGGGATCCGATCTGATCGGCCAACAGCACGCACTTTCATTGCCCGAGGTGATCCGCGGCATCCTGCTGGAGGAATGTGGACGAAACACCGGCGATCGGTCATTGACGCTGCCCGAATCCGCGCAAACGGAGGCGTTCAGGGCAGCGTTGCAGAAGGCGCTGAACAGCCGGCTGATCGTGCATCGGGTGCCGGCGGAAATCGTCAATGACCCCGAGGAGTACGTCCGCTTCTTCCGTCGCCTGGGCCAAGGCGGTACCCGCCTTTCGAACGATGAACTGACCTACTCGATCATCAAGCATGCGTTTCCAGAGATACGCAGCACGATGGAAAGCATCGTGAAGGGACCGGGCCGGTTCGCGGGCGAGGTGGACCTGGCGCTGGCGGCGATGCGCGCCGCCAAAGCGCTGCATACCGACGAAAACGCGAAGGGCTGGGAGGCGATCGGTCGCCCCGACCCGTCCTTTGCTACCAGGCTCACGGAGCGCTGCCTCGAAACCATCCGCTCGGCATTCTGCCGCATGGCGGTGGATCCGTCGCCGACACTGACGCAAACGCTGACGCGGCTGCGCGCGGCGCTCGAGTACGACGCGCAAGAGCACGCCCGGGGATTGCCCGCCATCCTGCTCGCGCGCCTGCCGACGGAACTTCTCGATGTCCTGATCCTGTTCGACGAAAAACGTCGTCTGGCGGCGTCACCGGGTGAGGATCGGCAAGCCTGGGACGGGCAGGAGCGGGATACGCTGACCGCCTTCGTCCTTCACTGGCTGCTCTTCGTCGGCAACGATTCAAAAGCTGCCTGGCATGCATTCGAACGGGTCATCGAACCTGGCTGGTCGTGGAGCCTTGCGTCGATCCGCGCCCTGGTCGAGCACTACGAACAGGAAGGCATCGCCCGCCATGCGCCGGGCGAGCAGGCGCTTGGCGAACTGCGAAAAGGTATTGCGGCGAAACGCGGCGGCCATCGCCTGCGGACGTGGAGCGAACGCTTCTCTGAAATCGACGAGGCACCGGGCGGCGGCGAAACCTTGCGCATATTGTCTACCCACGGCGAATTGGTCCGGCGCGCGCTGATGTGGCTGCAACGCGCCTATCTCACCAGGAACTACCCTCAATATGATCCGCTTTCCGGCAAGGACGAAGACCTGCCCGTGGATCTGGATCACATCGTGCCGCGCAGCATCTTCGGCTCTCGCTGGAATGACGCACAACACCGCGTAAGCGGCATCCCCGACTCCGCCGACAATTTCCGCTGGCAGCGAGACCTGCTCGGAAACTCCTTGGGCAATTTCCGCTGGCTCGACGCGCGCGAGAACCGGGGGCGTGGCAATCGAAGGTTCGTTCCGCTCGGAGACGACCAAGATGTATTAGGAAACCACGGCGACGAGGAAGCCGCCGCACAGTGGAATTCGATCATCCCCGACGAGGGCGATACCGGCTGGAAATGGTCCCCGCAGAACGTGGGGGAGTTTCAGTACCTGATCGACACCCGCAGCCTGTATCTGTACGAGCGCCTGATCAAGAACAGCGGCATCGGCAGCATCATTCCGGGTTGGGATAATGTTTCATAGCGGGACACCGGCCTACACCGGCTCCACACGCCGCGCCGAATCATCGCGGCATTGTCAGCATGCGCGCGTTCTGCAATTCGCGGACCGGCGACTGAACGTCCGGCCCCTTGCGGCGCGGGCCGCAGCCGGAAAACGGCAGCGCGAAGCGGGCGAGTTCGCTTCGCCCCGTTTCCTACGGCCGGCCCGCCTCCAACCATTGCACCAGTTGCTCGACCGCCGCCTGATTCCGCTCGGGACCTGGATACCCGCCATTGCCGGCCGAGAATCTGCGGATGAGCCGCAGCGCCCCCGCTGAATGTCCGCTCAACTGGTCGACCAGTTCCTCGCCCGCCTGTCGCAGCCTGTCGGCCTGCACGACCCGCGTCACCAGACCGATGCGCTGGGCTTCGTCGGCCGCGACGCTGCGCCCGGTCAGCACCAGTTCATCGGCCACCCGCGGCGGGATGAAGTACGGCAGGTAGGCCGCCACGACCAGCGGCGCGAGATTGTGGGTGATTTCGTCGAAACCCAGCACCGCGTCGTGGGCCGCGATCGATATCGTGCTGTGCAGCGCCAGGCCGCTGCCAAAGCCCAGCGCGCGCCCATTGACGAGCGACACGCTGACGCCGGGAAACTGGCGCAGCGCGGCGTTGGCCTGCAGGATCAACCCCAGGTTTTCGCGGCGACCGACCTGCGGCAATTGCTCCTTCTGGTCACGCCCCAGGGTGAAGTCCGGCCCCTTGGCGCTGAGTAGCAATACGGCCGCCTGGCTTTGCGAGGCCTTTTCCAGCGCGGCGATGAAGTCCTGCATGATCCGGTAGGTGAACCGGTTGCCGGTCTCGGGGCTGTTGAGGGTCAGGCGGACGACATGGTCCGCTGTCTGTGCGTACTCGATCATCGGATGGGTTCCAATCCCAGGTTTTCTCTCAAGGTCGTGCCTCGGTATTCCTTCTGGAACAAGCCGCGCCGCTGCAGAATGGGCACCACGGATTCGACGAAACGCTTCAGCCCATCCGGCATCACGTCGATCATCAGGTTGAAGCCGTCGATGCCCCCGCCCCGGAACCATTCTTCGATGGTGTCGGCCACCTGCGCGGGGGTGCCGATCACCTGCAGGTGCCCGCCGCCATTGCGGTAGAGCAGCTCCCGCACGGTCAGCTTTTCGTGCTCGGCCAGTTCGACCGCGGCCGCCCGGAATCCGTCCGAGCCCTTGAAATGGCGGTTGGCACGGATCAGATCGACGGGCAGGGGCGCGTCCAGCGCCAAGTCCTCTACCCGCACGCCGACCCGCAACGCGAGTTTCTTCAGTTCGGCCGCACCGGCCAGTTCGTCCAGCCGCTCCTTGCGCTGGCGCGCCTCGGCCTCGGTTCCGCCGATGATGGGCACCAGGCCCGGCAGCACCTTGACGGCGCCTGGGCTGCGGCCGTGGCGCACGGCCCGGCTGCGCAGATCCGCGGTGAATTCCCGGGCAGCGGCCAGCGTGTTCTTGACGGTGAAGACAACGTCCACCGCGCGCGCGGCCAGTTCGCGCCCGGCAGCGGAAGCTCCGGCCTGGAACAGCACCGGGTGCGCCTGGGCCGAACGCGGCAGCGTGAGCGGCCCTTCGACCGAGAAGAACTCGCCCTGGTGGCGTATCGGGCCGGCCAGTTCCGCCCTCGCGAACTGGCCGCCAACCTTGTCGCCAACCAGCGCGCCCTGCTGCCAGCTCAGCCACAGCGCGCGCACCACGTCGACGAATTCCTCGGCGCGGGCGTAGCGCCGCGCGCCCTCGGGCAGCTCCGCGGTGCCGAAGTTGGCCGCGGTGGCGGGCACGAATGTCGTCACCACATTCCAGCCCGCGCGGCCGGCGCTGAGGTGGTCCAACGTCTGGAAGCGCCTGGCGAGACCATACGGGTCGTTGTAGGTCGTCGATGCCGTACCCACCAGGCCGATCCGGCGCGTGGCGCCGGCCAGCAGCGCCATCACCGTCACCGGGTCCATGGCCCCCAGGTTGGGACGTTCGAAGTTCTCTTCGTTGACCGCCAGGGTGTCGGCGAGGAACACCGCATGCAACAGGCCGTCCTCCGCCGTCCTGGCCACCTCGAGGAAGAACGCCGGGTCGAAGTAGGCGGTGGCGGGGCCGTCGCGGTAGCGCCACGCCGCGGGGTGCATGCCCAGGCCCAGCAGCGTCGCGTTCAGGATCAGGCCCGTGCTCACTGGACTGTTCTCAAGCCGCGCGCGACCAGCAGGGGCAGCACGTTGGCGGCGAAGAATTCCAGCTCCGGCACATAGTCGTAGAAGCCGATCTGCACCCCGTCCAGGCCGGCGTCCTGCAACTTCTGGAAGGCGTCGGCGACATCCTCGGGGCTGCCGACGATCTGGATGTGGCCGCCCAGCACGCGGTCCGCCGGGATGTGCTCCGGCCAGCCCTGGGCATCGCCGCCGGCGTGGCGGGCAGCATAGGCCCTGATCGAGGCAACGTCGGCGGCGGCGACGATCGCATCGCGGTAGGCATGGGCTTCCTCGCGCGTGGGACGGCAGATGACCAGCGGGAAGATGATGATCCTGGGCGTACGGCCATAGCGGGCATAGGCCGCGCGTATGCGCTTGACGTGATCGGGCAATGCCTCGATGGCGCGTTCGAAAACCGGTCCCGCGGGGCTGGACGTGAACACCACGTCCGCATGGCGGGCGGCGAAATTGAAGCCGGCATCGGAGGCGCAGGCCGACACCAGGATCGGGCGGCCGTACTTCGGCCGCGGTGACACATAGGCGCCTTGCAGCTTGTAGTAAGTGCCGTCCCAGTCCACGTTGTCGCGGCCTTCCCACAGCCGTTCCAGGATGCGGGTGAACTCGTCCGCCTGCTCATAGCGCTGATCGTGCTCCTGCCGCACGGTGCCGAACATCTGCGGCTCGTTGGCGTCGTAGCCGGTGACCAGGTTCAGGCCGGAACGCCCTTGCGAGATGTGGTCGGCGGTGGCGGCGTAGCGGGCGAGATAGAGCGGATGCAGGTTGCCGTAGAGGACGCTGACCGTCGAGATCAGCAGGATGCGGCGGGTCACCGCGCTCAGCGCAGTCGAGGTGACGAAGGGGTCGAGGAAGTTCTCGCGGTACTTGATCTCGCCGCCGAAACCACCCTTGGGCAGCCACTGCTGCAGGCTGAAGGCAAGGTCGAAGCCGTGGCGTTCCGCGGCCAGGGTCAGTTGCTTGTTGTATTCGAAATCCCAGCGCACGGTGCGGGGGTGGGTCGATTGCGAAAAACCGCCGGTCTGGGTGGACAGGAACAGCCCCAGCAGAAAGGGTTGGCGGGCGACCACCGACAGCGGACTGTCGGCGAAATCCAGCGGACCTGCGACGGTGTCCAGGGTTTGGGTTTCGGTGCTCATGTTCGATTCCGGTTCCGGTGAGAGAGACCCGCGGCGGGCGCCGTCCGTCCGCCGCGGCGGGTTGGTTTCAACGGCGCTCGAACGCGTCCCACAAAGGTTTGAACGAAGTGTCGACCAACTCGGCGTAGGACGGCACCGGGGCGGTGATGGACTTGCTTTCCAGCAGCAGATGCCCGGTCTTTTCCAGCGCGCGCTCGGACAGATGCGGATCGAAGGTATGGGCCTGGCGCTGCAGCGACTTCTTGATCACCTCCACCCCCGGATTGCCGTATTCGCGGTTGGCGATCTCGGCCACGGCGTCGAGGTTTTCCGGCGCGACGATGTACTGCAAGGCCCCGACCACCGCCCTGACCACCTTGTCGGCGGTGGCGCGGTTCTTGTCGAGATAGTCGCGGGTCGTCTGCAGGCTCGTGTAGCCCAGGCCCTGGAAGACGGCCGGCCCATCGCCGCTGGTGAGATCCAGCACGTACTGCCATTTGGCGCTCTCATCCACGGCGATCACGTTCCACGGCTCCATGACGAACGCCGCATCGATCGCACCGGCCTCGCCGGCCGCCAGTTGCCGGTCCGCCCCACGCACCGGCACCAGTTCGAGGTCCTTGTCCGGATCGAGGCCGACATCGTTGGCGATGTAGCGCGTCGCCACGTCGGCAAAGCCGCCGCGCGACAGCGTGCCGACGCGCAGGCCCTTCAGGTCCGCCGCGGTGGGCTTGTGCCCGATTTTCTCGGCGACATCGTTGCGAATCACGATCGCGCCCGCGAAGTCGGTCTGCAGGTTCGCGATGTTGACGACCGGCTGCCCCTGTTTGACCGCCTTCACGCTGTTGTCGAAAGCCGCATCGATGAACTGCACCGAGCCGCCGATCAGCGCGGCGGTCGCCGGCACGCCGCCGGCGAAGTAGTCGATCGAAACGTTCAGCCCCTCCTTGGCGAAGAAACCTTTTTCCTGGGCGATCAGAATCGGCAGGCCCAGCAGCGAACGGTTCGAAATACCGATGTGCAAGTCCGTGTCCTGAGCATGCGCCACTGCTCCCGTCATTGTGGCGACAGCCAGAGAAGCCGTTCCGAACCACAACGCATAACGTGAACCACTCAAAAACCGCTTCATATTTCCTCCAAGAGTCACTGAAATTTCAACGAAATGAAAACCACCTTAACGCCTAGACCCGCTCGTCCCGCCAACTGAGCAGGCGGTCGGACACATGCAGAACCAGCCGATCGAACCCGAACGCCACGACCATCAGCACCAGCAAGGGCATCAGCATTCCGGTGATGTCAAACCCGCCCGCGGCGTGGTCGATCATGTAGCCGATACCCGCCCTGGCCGAGATGAACTCGCCCACGATCGCGCCGATGATCGAAAACGAGATCGAGATCCGTATGCCCGAGAAAATCCACGGAACACAGTTGGGCAGCAGTACCTTCAGGAACACTTGGCGCCGCTTGGCCTTGAACACCTGCATGGTCTGGAGCCAGACCGGATCGGCCGAGCGAATGCCCTCGTAGGTGTTGATCATCATCGGCACCACCACCAGCGAGAACGCCAGCAGGAACTTGGAAAGAAAGCCGATGCCGACGAACATCACGATCAGCGGGGCCAGCGCCACCCGGGGCAGGCTGTTCAGCGCGATCACATAGGGTTCCATCGCGGCGCCGAACACCCGGCTGATGCTCAGGCCGACCCCCAACAACACGCCCACCACGCAACCGGCCAGCAAACCCGCGAACGCCTCGGCCAGCGTCACGCCCAAGTGGTAGAGGATCTGGCCGTCCAGCAGCGACACCCAGAACGCGTCCGCCAGCCGCGTCGGACTGCTCGTCCAGGTCGCGTCCCACAAGCCCCCGCGCGCACCCGACTCCCACACCAGCACGACGGCGGCGAAGATCAGCACCTGCAGCACGCGTATTCTGGCCGCCTCGTTCATACGTTCCCCCGCATCGAAAGCAATGCCTGCGCCTTGATGTCGTTCCAGATGCGGTCGTGCAACGCCTGGAAGCGCGGGTGGTGGTGGACGCCGTCGAAACTGCGCGGCCGGTCGATGTCTACCCGGTACTCCGCGATGATGCGTCCCGGACGCGCGCCCATGACGACAATGCGGTCGGAAAGCAGCAGCGCCTCGGCGATGTCGTGGGTGACGAACAGCACCGTCTTGCGATGCCCCTCCCAGAAATTGCTGAACATCTCCTGGATGAAGACCCGCGTCTGCGCATCCAGCGCCCCGAAGGGCTCGTCCATCAGGATGATTTCCGGATGGGTCACCAGCGTGCGCGCCAGCGCAACCCGCTGACGCATGCCGCCCGATATTTCCTTGGGATAGTGGTTCTCGAACCCGTTCAAACCCATCTGCGCCAGCATGTCCAGCGCCTGGCTTCTGCGCTGCGCCGCGGCGACGCCCGCCACCTCCAGCCCCAGCTCGACGTTCTCGAGCACCGTCCGCCAGGGCAGCAGCCCATGCTGCTGGAACACGTAGCCCAGCGTGCGCCCGTCGCGGGGCGAGCCGGCGAGCGTGACGGTTCCCGACTGCACCGGCAGCAGGCCGGCGATGAAGTTGAGCACGGTGCTCTTGCCGCATCCGCTCGGCCCGACGATCGAGACGAACTCATGCTCATGGACGGCGAGATCGACCCCCGCCAGGATCTCGGTCGCCTTGCCTTTGCGACGCGCATCGCCAACCGTGAACGCAAGGCTGTCGACGCGGATGGCCACCGATGAACGTGGGGCGCCGGCATTCAAACCCGCCCGCGACTGCACCGGCACCGGCACCGGCACCGGCACCGGCAAGATGACGTCGAGCGCCTCCGCCCGCTTCGATATCAATTCGCCCATCATGGGATGTACCGCGTCTTCGCGTAGAAGAAGTCCAGCGCCGCCTCGGCCACGATCTGGTCTTCCTTGGCCGTCCCCGAACTGATGCCGATGCCGCCGACGATCGTGCCCCCGTCGACGGTGACCGGATAGCCACCACCGATGATCGAGAAATGCCCGCCGTTGGTGACATGGATACCAAAGGTCGGCTGCCCCGACACGCACAACTGGTTGTACACATGGGTCGGCTTGCGCGCCGTGGCCGCGGTGAAGGCCTTGTCCACCGCGATGCCGATGCTGGTGATCTTTCCTCCATCCATGCGGCGAAAGACGATCAGATGCCCGGATTCATCCGTGACCGCGATGCACATCGGGATGTTCAGCTCGATGGACTTGAGCACGGCACCCTCGACGAGAATATCCGCCTCTTCGATGGACAGGCGTTTGATGGCAAGCATGCTTCACTCCGCAACAATGAGATCGGTGGTTTCCAGGTAGCTGCCGAGACTTTCGCGCTCCTTGCCGGAGATCGGCAGGAACGGGGGATAGGGGTCGCCGGCGGGAATGCCCAGTATCTGCATCGACGCTTTCATGACCGGCGCCAGGCCGTGCTTCATCCATTTCGCCGGGTAAAGGGCGAACTGCTTCTGGATGCGGGCGGCTTCGGCGAGGTCGCCACGTTCGAAGGCGTCGATCAGGCGGCGCGCCAGCGCCGCCGCGGGCGCCGGCATCGTCGCGCCGGAACCACCCAGCATCAGCGTCGGCAGCAACACTTGCATCGTGGTGAAGTAGCGCACATGGCCGTTCAAGTCGATTTCCTGGATCAGGCGGGCGACCCGCGTCATGTCGCGCGAGCTTTCCTTGACGTAGCGCACCTGCTTGAGCTGGGCCAGCGCCAGCGTCGTGTCCTCGGATACGGCCGCCCCCGGCCCCGGATTGAGATACAGCATCAGCGGCAGGTCGGTCTCCCGCGCCACCAACTCGAAATAGCGCAGCAACTCGTCCGCGCTCGGCGCACCGCCGAACGGCCGCAGCGGGGCCAGCAACTGCACCGCATGCGCCCCCAGTTCGGCGGCAAATCCAGCCAGTTCCGCCGCAAGCTTGAACGACGGGTGGGAAATGCCCACCGCGACCGGCCGTCGGCCATCGACGAATTCGATCGTGTCGCGGATGAGGTCCTTGCGTTGCTCCAGGGTCAGGTAGTGATACTCCTGCGCCTCGACGCCCGCCGCGACCACCATGGAGGCACCGCAAACGTCCACGACGAAATCGACCTGCTTCCTGAGCGCACGGGTGTCAACCGACAGATCTTTCTTGAACGGGGTCAGCGGAGGAACGACCAACCCTGGCTTGGACTGACTCATCGACCAACTCATCCATTTAATTAATCAAACCGATAAGTGAATGCACCATCGGCCCCTTCGTTCCGCATTCCCGGTTGCTGGAGCGCCATCCGAGTGCTTCATCTCGGCGAATAGGCGCATCTTCATTTAGTTACTTTCGAATTCAAACAAATAAAAACGAATAACTTTATGCGCAAACTTGCGAAGAAACAGATGCGAAGCTAGCCAGCCGTCGTATCACATGCGATACTCGATAACTGAATAATCTCGGCCGCATCGCCGCGAAACCCACAGGCCCCAGCCCCCATGGACACGACTTTGCAGCCTCCCCCGTTTCTCTATGACGAGGCCCCCGACTTCGAGGCCCGCTCCACCCAAGGCACCGTCTCCCTGAAGGCCTACCGGGGCAAGTGGGTGCTACTCTTCTCCCACCCGGCGGACTTCACGCCGGTGTGCACCAGCGAATTGATCGCGTTCGCCCGCCATGCGGCAGAGTTTTCGGCCAACGGCTGTGAGTTGCTGGCACTGTCGGTCGACGGGCTGTATGCCCACCTGGCCTGGCTGCACAGCATCCAGACCCGATTCGGCATCGACATTCCCTTCCCGCTGATCGAAGACCCCTCGATGGCCATCGCCAAGGCATACGGCATGCTGCCGAAACAGTCCCATTCGTCCGTGACCGTGCGGGGTGCATTTCTGATCGACCCCGAAGGACTCATTCGATCCATCAGCTGGTACCCCATCTCGACCGGACGGTCCGTGCGCGAAGCGCTCCGGTCGTTCAAGGCGATCAAGCTCAGCTACGAAGCGCCGGTGTACACCCCGGCGGAGTGGGAGTCCGGGCAGGAAACCATCATCCCCCCTCCACGGACCATGGACGCTGCCAAGCGCCCGCTCGACGCCAATGCCATCGACTGGTATTACCGGACTTGTCCGGACCCCTCCCACGAACCCGGCCGCAAGAGCAAGAAGTAGCCCGATGCCCCGATCCGCACCCCCGTTCATGCCCAGCCGGCACACCGACCTGGAAACTCCGGCCGACATCCTCAAGCTGCTCGGTCATCCAATACGACTCGCCATCACCCTGCTGCTGCTGTCGGGGCCCAAAACCGTGTCCTTCATCGAGACCCACCTGGGATTCAAGCAGCCGAACCTGTCGCAGCACCTGGCCATCCTGCGCGACGCCAAGATCGTCAGGTCGTCGCGCCGGGCCAAATCGGTGACTTACGAGATCGGCGCCGGCCTGCCCCAGCGAATACTGCTGGCGCTCTCGGCTGCACTGGCAAACGAACCGGCGCCCCCCGAATACGAGACACAAATCCCGGCGCATACCGACACCCCGCAAGCCCGCCCCACCCCGGCCAAGCACCTCGACGACCAAGAAGCACTGGTTTTCGCCACGGTCCGCTACCCCGATCACAAGTAGGCTCGAACCTCGGCCTGCCTCGGGGGCGACGAGCGCGCCGACCACCACGAACACGCATCCGGCCATGCTCGCGACATCCTCTCCGGATATCCCCCGTGCCACCGCCCAGGGGCATCGAAGCCCTGCATAATCGTCATCTCTTGGCTATAAATAGTCGTACCGGGTAACCCGCGAAACCATAACGGCGTCAGCGCTTCGCATGCACGCAGTGCGCGCCGAATCCAAACCAGGCAGTCGCCAGAGGGGAGCGTTCCATGACCACCATCATTCGCGGGCTGCGGCTCGATGCGCCCAGTGCCCAGCCGGGGCTGATCGGCGCCTTCGGCAGCTTGCCGGTTGCGACCGCGGGGGCGCTGGACATGAGCGCCAGCGTCCGCGATGCCGCCACCTCCGGGATCGACCTCGATGCTCTCGACGCGGCGAACACCTTGTGCGAAATCGAGCTGGACGATGGCATGCATCTGTGGCTGCGGCCGGACGAACTCGCGGACGATCGCCTGTTCGAACGCCATGCCCAGCGTGACGGCACGATCGTGCTGCGGCCGGCGACCCGCACGCAGCGCGGCCTGGGCCGATTCGCGGCGCGCATCCTGCGGGTGTTCAAGGCCGATCCGGTGAAAACCTTCGGCACGCTGGCGCGTGAGGGGCTCATCGACAAACTCGAAGCCGCGATCCGCCCGGCGCTGTACAGCGCGGCCAACGGCCTCGATCGCCTGGAGCCCTTCCCGGGTACGGCCGCGGCGACCGCCCCGTATCTGCTGATGCTGCATGGCACCGCCTCATCCACCGCGGGCAGTTTCGGCGGCCTGGCGGCGGCCAACGGCGGCCAGCGCTGGAAGCAGCTGCAGGCCTACTATGGCGCGCGCATGCTGGCGCTGGAGCATCGCACCCTCAGCGTGCATCCGCTGCAGAACGCGCTGGATGCGGTGGAGGCCCTGCCCGGTGGCGCGCGGCTGCACCTGCTCAGCCATTCCCGTGGCGGCCTGATCGGGGAACTGCTGGCGCGCAGCAGCGGCGGCCGGCACGGCTTCGATCCCGACGAGCTGGCACTGTTCACCGACATCGCCGCCGCGACCGACCCGGCGCTGGCGGTGTTGTTGCGGCGGCTCGACGAGGCGCTGCGCGACCGGCGCATCGTGGTCGAGCGCTTCGTCCGCGTCGCCTGCCCGGCCCGCGGCACGACCCTGGTGAGCGCGCGCCTGCGCGATTGGCTCACGGTGGTGTGCAATCTGGTGGCGCGGCTGTTGAAGACCGCCACCTCGGCTGGGCTGACCGCACTCGGCGCTCCGCCGGTCGCCCACGACATCGCCGGATGCTTCTTCGATCTGCTCAAGGCGGTCACCCTGGAAGTCGTGCGCATCGACGACATTCCCGGCCTGCATGCCATGGACCCGGCCTCGCCGTTCATCCGCGGCTTGATCAACGGCCCCTACGCCCGCTCTGCCGATCGCCTCGCGATCATCTCCGGGGATACCGAAGGCAGCGGCGTGTTCGGGCGGCTGAAGATGTTCGCCGTAGACCGCTTCTTCCAGCACGACAACGATCTGGTGGTCGATACCCCGTCGATGACCGGCGGCGCCCGCCGCGAAGGCCCGGTCCGTCATGCCGCGCGCGGACCGGAGACGACCCACTTCAGCTACTTTCGCGAGTCCCCCACCGCCGAGCGCATCGTCGCCGGCCTGACCGCGGCACAACTCGACGGCAGCGCCGGTTTCATCGGGAGCGAGATCGACCAAGCCCCGCTGCGCGCGCCGCTGCGGACACCGGCGACGCGTTCCGACCGCGACGACCTGCCGATCGTGTTTCTGCTGCCGGGCATCATGGGCAGCCAGCTCGAGTGCGACGGCGAACTGGTGTGGCTGAACCATTTCAAGCTGATCCGTGGCGGTTTCGCGCTGCTGGAATACGCGGCGGCCGGCGACTCGATCAAGGCGGTCGCGCTCGATGGCGACACCTATCAGGCGCTGGCCGATTTTCTTGCCGCCACCCACGAGGTGATTCCGTTCCCGTACGACTGGCGGCGTCCGATCGACGAATCGGCGGCGCGCCTCAACACCATGCTGCTCGACACCCTCGCCCGCATCGATCGCCGCAAGCGGCCGATCCGCATCGTCGCGCATTCGATGGGCGGCCTCGTCGCGCGCGCGATGATGCTGCGCGACGACAGCGCCTGGCCGGCGATATGCGCGCACCCGCAGGCGCGCCTGTTGATGATGGGCACCCCCAACCAGGGTTCGCATGCGATCTCGCTGTTGTTGACCGGCGAAGAGAAACTGGTGCGCATGCTGGCGCTCGCCGACCTCAGGAACACGCTGCACGACACCGTGCGCACCGCGACGGGTTTCCGCGGCGCGCTGGACATGATCCCGTCGGCCACCGACCGCGACTACTTCGACCAGGCCAGCTGGCAGGAGCTCGCCACCGCCTTGCCCGCCCCGTGGCCGCTGCCGCAGCCGGACGACCTGAGCGCGGCGCGCGCCTTCCGCGGGCGACTGGACCAGCAACAGCTCGACCCTGCCCGGGTGTTCTATGTAGCCGGCATGAACAGCGCAACACCGGTCGGCGTCGAGGTGGTGAAGAAACGGATTCTCGGCTTGCGGCTGAAGTTTCTCGCCACCGCCGAGGGCGACGGCCGGGTGCCGTGGAAAGGCGGCATCCCGCCCGGGGTGCGGGCGTGGTACGTGGATGCCGTGCATGGCGACATTCCCAAGCACCGGCGCGCCCACGAAGGCTATCGCCAACTGCTCGAACATGGTGATACCGGCTTGCTGCCGACCCGGCCGATCAGTGCCCGCGGGATACCCGGCGAGACTTTCGAGTACCCCATCGAGCCGGTCAACTTCCTGCCCGACCAGGCCGATCTGCATGCCGCCGCGCTCGGCCGCGCGACCGAGACCGTGGCGGCGGCACTGCCGGCATTGCCGCACATCGACGTCCGCGTCCAGTGGGCGAATCTGCGCTATGCCAAGTTTCCGGTGGTGGTCGGGCATTACGTCGGCGACACCATCGTCAGCGCGGAGCGGACGCTGGATCATTTTCTCGACGAAGCGCTGTCGCGCCGGCTTGCCCTGGGCCGCTATCCCGGTCCGCTCGGAACCGCCCTGGTCATTCCGAATCCGAGCGGGGCCTTGCCAGGCGCGGTGGTCGTCGGCTTGGGGCAGGTGCAAAGCCGGCTATCGCGTTCGAACCTGGTGCGGGCGATCCAGGCCGGCGTCAGCGAATGGGCGGTACGCATGCTCGAAACCAGCGAGGAATGTGACGATCGCCCTGAACGCGAGACCGCTGCCGACCAAGCACCGGAGGCACCACCGGCGCGCGGGCTGGTGTTCGTCGCGGTGGGCAGCGGCGCCGGCGGCATGCCCTTGCGCGAGACCGGCACGGCCATTCTCGAAGGCATACGCAGCGCGCTGGAAGTGCTGCGCATGCAGCGCGGCATCGGCGAAGTCGAACGCCTCCGGCTCGCCCAGATCGATTTTCTCGAACTTTACGAAGATCGCGCCCATTCGCTGTGGAAAGGCTTGTCGGATGCGCTCGGGGCGCACGGCAATGTCGCCGCGCTGGCCGGGGTGTTCGGCTTCGCCGAAGGCGACGACCGGGTGATCACCGGCAAGCACGGGCGCCGCCGCCTGCTGATCGAGGAAGCCAACGATTGGTGGCCGCCACTGAAGATCAGCGCCAACGGCGAGCACATCGTGTTCGAGAACATCGGCGACCGCGCGCGCGCCGAGCTCTACGGTGTCGGCACCCATACCCAGCAGATCGACGCCCTGACCGGCGAGGCCACCTCCGCCTATCGACATCGCGACGGCATCGCCAAGGCCTTGTTCGAACTGATGATCCCCAACGATCTCAAGGAAAACCTGCCGACACTCGACCGGGTGCGGCTGATCGTCGATACGCGCACCGCCTGCTATCCGTGGGAGATCATCCTGTCCGGCGGCGGCGCGGGCGTGCTGCGCGACCGGGAAGGCGCCCTCGCAGCGAGCGACGGGCGCACCGGTCTGGGCTTGATCCGCCAGTTCAGCACCGACGATTTCCGCTCCCGCCCGCGCCAGACCGAAAACCACACCGCCCTGGTGATCGGCGACCCGCTGACCGGGGGCGGGCTGGTGCAACTGCCCGGCGCGCATCGTGAAGCCGGCCGCGTTCGCGAACTGCTCCGCCAGGCCTCGTATCGGCTCGCCGACGGTGAGCCGCGCAGCGCGCTCGAGATCCTGATCGCGCTGTACGCCGCCCCCTACCAGATTCTGCATTTCGCCGGCCACGGCGTGACCGACGGTCTGGCCTGGCTCGCACGCCACGACCCTGCGCAGGGGGCCACGCCGTCTTCGACGGCGGGCGCGCCAGCGGTTTACAGCGCCATGGTGATCGGCGAACACCAGATCCTCAGTCACATGAACGTCGAACAGATGTCCAGCGTGCCGGAGCTGGTGTTCATCAACTGCTGCCACCTCGGCGCGATCAACCACCGGGCCAGCTCGATGGCGGCGGACTTCGGCGCGAAGTTCATCAAGATCGGGGTCCGCGCCCTGGTCGCCGCCGGCTGGCCGGTCGATGACGACGCCGCCGAGCTGTTCGCGACCCGCTTCTACCAAGCCCTGCTGCACGGCGAAAGCTTCGGTGACGCCGTACGCGATGCGCGGCAGCTGACGAAAGCGCAGTACCCCGACTCCAGCACCTGGGCCGCCTACCAATGCTATGGCGACCCGTCGTATCGGCTGGTGCCCGCCGCCAGCCACGCCGGACACGGCACATCCGCGCGTGCGCCGCGCTACGGTTCGCCGCGCCACCTCGCCTACGAGGCCATCCAGCAAGCAGACAGCATCGAACGCTTGCGCGACCTCGTCGCGCTCGCCGAGGCGCACCGCTTCGCCGCCGATGGCGAGTTGTGCGCGGAGATCGCCGAACGCCTGCGCTACTTCAACGACTTCGATCAGGCCATCCACTGGTACCTGAAGGCGCTCGGCTGCGAAGACGGCCAGATGTCCGTGCACGGCATCGAGCAGTTCTTCAACCTCAGTGTCAGAACCACGGCGACCCGGGTCGGCCCTGTCGAGGGCGCGATCACCGACATCGACCGCCTGATCGACTTCATGGAGCAGATCAACGCCCATACCCCGACCACCGAACGGCTCTGCCTGCTGGGCTCCGCCCACAAGCGCAAGGCGGGACTCTTGGCGCACGGTCCGGCACGCATCGACGCTTTGGAACGTGCCGCGCAAGCGTACGAACAGGCGGGCGCACTGCTCGGCCCCACCGCCCACCCCTACCCCCTGATCAACGCCTGCATCTTCCGCGCCGCGCTGAACATGGTGACCGGCGCTGAACCGCATGGCAGCGCGGCCCGGGCGGCCTTCGCCGCCGCGAACGCCCGCAAGGGCAAGCACCCGATCCGCGAGTTCTGGGATTACGCCGTGGATGCCGAACTGATCCTGTGCAACGTCTATGCCGGAACGAGAAAGCCCTCGGCCGCCGCCACCCGCGAGCTTGTAAACAGCTACCAGACCGCCTATCGACGCGCCGACGACAAGGGGGTCTATCGCTCGGTCATCGAGCAGATCGACATCATGCGGGAGCTGCTCCCACAAACGCCCGCAAGCGACATGCAGGATGACGTGAGCCGCCTGCGTGACTGGCTGAACGCATTGCGGGCACTGGTGGCGGCCGGCGCGGGCGCATAGGCATCCGGCCCATCGGTAGCGCCACGCCCCCCACCCAGGGCGCTACCGCCTCCTTCGCGGGTAGACGAAGCCCGCCTCCCATGCGTTAACATCCGCTACCACCCACAGCAAGCCACCGCCGCGATCCTGCCGACATGAGTCCGACCACGATACAGATCATCGCCGCGGCGCTGTTCGCACTCGCCATCATCCATACCTTCTCGACCAAGTTCTTTGGCCACCTGGCCCACACCCGCCCCAAGCACGCCGGGCTCTGGCACCTGCTGGGCGAGGTCGAAGTGGTGTTCGGCCTGTGGGCGATCGTGCTGATCGTGTTCATGGGGCTGACCGAAGGCATGGATACGACGCTGGCCTATGTGGACTCGCGCAACTACACCGAGCCGCTGTTCGTGTTCGCCATCATGGTGGTCGCGGGGAGCAAGCCGGTGATCCAGTTCTCCTCGGACATCGTGCGCATGGTTGCGCGCTGCATTCCGCTGCCCGAGTCGATCGCGGTGTATTTCACCGTCCTCGCGGTCGTCCCCCTGCTCGGCTCCTTCATCACCGAACCCGCCGCCATGACGCTGGCCGCGTTGATGCTGCGCACGCTGTACTACAGCCGGGGAATTTCACCCCGGCTGATGTATGCGACCCTCGGCACCCTGTTCGTCAACATTTCGATAGGCGGCACCTTGACCAGCTTCGCCGCCCCCCCCGTGCTGATGGTGGCCACGACCTGGGGCTGGGACACCGGGTTCATGCTGTCGCACTTCGGCTGGAAGGCGGCCATCGCGGTATGCGTCAACGCCGCTGCGGCCACGCTCATCTTTCGCCACGAGTTGGCGCGCCGAAGCATCGATGCCGCACGCAACGCGCAGGACCGGGTGCCGGCAACGATGGTCGGCCTGCACCTCTTCCTGCTGGTTCTGATCGTGGTCTTTGCCCACCACCCCGCGATGTTCCTGGGGGTGTTTCTCTTGTTCATGGGGCTCGCAACGGCGTATCCGCGCTTCCAGGAGCGCCTGATCCTGCGCGAGGGCCTGCTGGTGGCCTTCTTTCTCGCCGGCTTGGTGGTACTCGGCGGCCAGCAGGCGTGGTGGCTGGAACCCCTGCTGACCCGCATGGATGCGACGACGGTGTACTTCGGCGCCACGGCGCTGACCGCGGTCACCGACAACGCCGCCCTCACCTACCTCGCCTCGCTCGTCGACGGACTCAGCGACGAGTTCAAATACGCGGTGGTCGCCGGCGCCGTCACCGGCGGCGGCCTGACCGTGATCGCGAACGCGCCCAACCCCGCCGGCATGTCGATCCTGCGCGGGCATTTCGACGACGGCGTCGTCAATCCGCTCGGCCTGCTCGTCTGCGCGCTTCCGCCGACCATCGTCGCGATTCTCGCGTTTCAGCTGCTGTGAAGGCTGGCGACGCCTGCCGCCCCAGGCCAGCGACCGGTCAAGGCTGCGGCGACGGCCCGGTCATGTAGCGCCCCGGTCCGGCCGAATCGCCGAACTCACCCCGGCGCGCGGGCCGCGCCCGCCTGCCCTTGCCGCAACTGCTCGAAAAGACAGACCGCCACCGCGGCGCCGACATTGAGAGATTCGACGCGACCAGGCATCGGGATCGTCACCTTGGTATCGGCGCGTGCCGCCAGGCGATCGCTCAAGCCCGCGCCCTCGGCGCCGAACAGCCAGGCGACCGGCTGACGCAGATCGACCGAAAAAAGCGGCCGCGCCGCATCCCCCAGCATCGTCGCGATCGACTGCCCCGTGAATGCGTCGAGCACATTCACCGCGTCGGCCCCCTCGCGGATGCGCAGTTCAAAGTGCCCGCCCATGCCGGCCCGCAGCACGCGCGGCGACCAGGCCTGGGTCGATGATTCGGTCAGAAACACGTCACGCAGCCCGGCCGCGGCCGCGGTGCGCAGGATCGAACCGAGATTTCCCGGATCCTGCACCGCTTCCAGGACCAGGATGGACGCGCCCGGCGCCGGTGGCGCGCCATCGTCTGCCGGGTAGTCGATCAGCGCGACGATCCCCGATGGCGTATCGACCGGGCTGATATGGGCGAACGCTCTGCCCAGGACATGCGTGGTCGTGATGCACCCCGTCGCTTCGTCCAGCAGCCGGACGATCTCGGGGTTCGCCAGGCCCTCGTCGCTGACCAGAATCTCGTGAATCGGCCAGCCGCAAGCGCGCGCGGCAGCCACCAGATGGGCGCCGTCGAGCAGCGTCAGGCGCCGCAACCGCCGTTCGCGCGCGGAGCTCGCGAGTTCGTGAAGCAGTTTGATGTGCGGATTGTCGCGCGACGAGAGCGTTCGCATGGCGCGCCTACCAGGCCAGACCCAGCGTTGCGAGTGCGATGGTTAGAGTGCCCAGCGTGAGGTTGAAGCCGACCCGCTGCCGAATCCGGTTGAGCGCGACGGCGGCGCGCGCCCAGTCTTCGACGCGTACCGCTTGCCGGAACACGCGCCAGGGTCCGAACCAGATCGATGCGAAGACGCCGCTCATGATGAGGCCGGTCACGAGCATCAGGTGCCACGATACCGGCGCCGTCGCAAAACCGACCTCGAGCAGCATCACCACACCGGAGAACAGCAACGAGGCAATCGCACCCCAGACCATGGGAAAGAAATGCTCGAACACCCGTGCCCATAGCCCCAGCCGCTGCGCGGGCGACAATGTCAACGCCGCCGGGCGCAGGCAAAAATGGGCAAACGCCATTCCGCCCACCCATACGACGACCGCGGCGACGTGAACGAAGAGCATCAGGTGATGAAAGGTCATTGCCCCTCCCAAAGCTCGGGATGGGCGATCACCGCCCGTACCGGCCCGAACGATCTGCGATGACAGGCAAGCACCCCGTGCTCGCGCAAGGCCCGCAGATGGTCCGCCGTCGGATAACCCTTGTGCCGGGCGAAACCGTAGGCCGGGTGCAATCGATCGAGCACTACCATCTGTTCGTCACGCACCGTCTTGGCGAGAATCGATGCAGCCGCGATCGCGGGTTCGCTCGCATCGCCCTTCACGATCGCTTCGCACGGGTAGCCCAGATCGGGGCAGCGATTGCCATCGATCAGAACGCGATCGGGCGCATGCCGGAGGGCCGCCACCGCGCGCTGCATCGCCAGCATGGTCGCGTGCAGGATGTTGAGCCGATCGATCTCTGCGACGCTGGCTTCAGCCACCGCCCAGGCGCGCGCACGCTCGCGGATCAGCACCAACAGGCGCTCGCGCTGGCGGCTCGAGAGCTTCTTAGAATCGTTCAGGCCGTCGATCGGCCACGCCGGATCCAGTATCACCGCAGCCGCGACAACCGCCCCGCACAGCGGCCCTCGCCCCGCTTCGTCGACGCCGCAGATCCACGCCCCGGTTTCGACCGCCTTCATCAGCCCCCCTTCCGCAGATAGGGCAGAATGGCCTGTGCCGCCTTCTCGGCGGTGTTCTGCCGGAGGTCTTGGTGCAGGCCGACGAATCGCCGGCGCAAGGCGGCGACGGCGTCCGGGTCAGCCAGCCACGCGTCGATCGCGTCGGCGAGTGCCAGCGGAGTCGCTGCGTCCTGCAGCAGTTCCGGCACGACCGATTCGTTGCTCAGAATGTTCGGCAACCCCACCCAGGGCAGATAGGCCATGCGCTGCATCAGGCGAAACTGCCACTTCCCCATCCGGTAGCTGATCACCATCGGCCGCTTGAGCAGGGCCGCTTCGAGGCTGGCCGTGCCGCTCGCCACCAGCACCACGTCGGCCGCCGTCATTGCATCCACCGAATGCCCGAACAACACCCGCAGCGGCAAGTCGGTGGCGTTCAGGTCATGTTGCGCCTGCTCGAACAGCACTCGCGTTTCGCGGGTTGCGAGCGGCACCAGAAACCCGATGTCGTCATGCCTGTCGGCAAGCAGTTGCGCCGCTTCGAGATAGACCTTGGCGAGATTCCGCACTTCGGACTGGCGACTGCCCGGCAGCAGGGCGACGACGATGGCATCGCGGTCGATCTGCAGGCGCTCGCGTGCCGCGAGACGGTCCGGATCCATCGGAAACTCGTCGGCGAGCGGGTGCCCGACATAGGTCGCCGGAACACCGGCACGCGCGTAGAGCGCCGTTTCGAACGGGAACAGGCACAGCATGTGCGACACCGAACGCGCAATCGCCTTGATCCGCCCTCCCCGCCAGGCCCAGATCGACGGGCTCACGAAATGGATCGAAGGCACGCCCGCCGCCCGCACCCTTTCCTCGAGCCACAGGTTGAAATCGGGCGCATCCACGCCGATGAAGGCATCCGGGGGCTGCCGGCGCATCTGGGCCAGCAGGCGCTTGCGTATTCCCGAAAGCTCGCGATAACGCTTGAGCGCATCGACGTAGCCATGCACCGCAAGCCTCTCGCAGGACCAAAGCGCATGAAACCCCTCGCCTTCCATGCGCGGGCCGCCGATACCGTAGAACTGCGCCTTGGGCATATGCTTCTTGAGGGCGCGGATCAGATGACTCGCGAGCAGATCTCCCGAAGCCTCGCCAGCGACCATCGCTATACGCACGGTCATCGGCTCAACGAACGATGCCTCGCCCGGACGCCGCGATGAACTCGCCGAATGGCGCCGCCTCGGGGTGTTCGGCCACGATCTCGGCGATGCGCTGACGCGCCTCGTCCAGCGACAGGTTCGAACGATAGAGGGCGCGATACGCCCGCTTGATCGCCGCGATCCCGGCCGCGCTGAATCCGCGCCGCCGCAGCCCTTCGCTGTTTATGCCGTGCGGCTTGGCGGGATTGCCGGCCACCGTCACGAATGGCGGCAGATCCTGGAGCAACACCGTCCCCACGCCGCAGAAGCTGTGAGCGCCCACCCGTCCGAACTGGTGAACGCCGGTGAACCCCCCCAGGATCGCCCAGTCGCCAACGACCACATGACCGGCAAGCGTAGCGTTGTTAGCAAAGATGGTGTGGTCGCCCACTTGGCAATCGTGTGCGACGTGAACGTACGCCATGATCCAGTTGTCATTGCCGACCCGGGTGACTCCGGCATCCTGGGCGGTACCCACGTTGAACGAACAATATTCGCGGATCGTGTTCCGGTCGCCGATCTCGAGGCGGGTCGGCTCGGCGTCGTACTTCTTGTCCTGCGGTGCCGCACCCAGCGAGCAAAACTGAAAAATCTCGTTATCCCGGCCGATGCGGGTATGGCCTTCGATCACCACATGCGGACCGACCCGGGTGTCGGCGCCGATCTCGACATGCTCGCCGATCAGCGAGTAGGCGCCCACCGTCACGTTGGCCGCGAGACGGGCGCCAGGATGGACGATCGACGTCGGATGAATCATGACAGCGACTTGATCGCGCACATCAGTTCGGCCTCCGCCGCCAACTCGTCCCCGACGCGGGCGATGGCCTGGTACTTGTACACGTTGCGCATGCTCCGGATGATGGTGACATCGAGAAGCAGCTGGTCTCCCGGCACCACCGGCCGCTTGAAGCGCGCCTTGTCGATACCGGCGAAATAGACCACTGAATTGTCGTCGCGCTTCTGGCCGGCGCTCTTGAACGAAAGCAGGGCCGCAGCCTGCGCCAGGGCTTCGAGGATGAGCACGCCCGGCATCACCGGACGGTGCGGGAAATGCCCCGGGAAAAAAGGCTCGTTCATCGTAACGTTCTTCACCGCCAGCGCGCGCTTGCCCTCCTCCATCTCCAGCACCCGATCGACGAGCAGGAACGGGTAGCGGTGGGGAAGGTATTCCAGAATTTCGTTGATATCCATGAGGCTCACGTCGATTTGCGTTCCGCGACGAGCTTCTCGAGCTCGCGTACGCGCTTGGCCAATGCGTCCAGGTGACGCAGGTGCGAAAAGTTCGTTACCCAGTCAGCATGCATCTGCAGCGGGAGGTTCCCGGTGTAGACACCTGGCTTCTTGATCGACTTGGGCACTAGGGTGCAGCCCGAAACCATGACGTCATCACAAATCTCGAGATGGCCCGAGATGCCGGCCTGCCCGCCGATCAGGCAGCGGGCGCCGATCGTGGCGCTGCCGGCGACTCCTGCCAGCCCCGCCATTGCGGTGTTCTCCCCGACCTTCACGTTGTGAGCGATCTGAATCAGGTTGTCGAGCTTCACGCCGTTTGCGAGCACCGTGTCGTCAAGCGCGCCGCGGTCGACCGTCGTGTTGGATCCGATCTCGACGTCGTCGCCGATCAATACGCGCCCGAGCTGCGGAATCTTCACCCAGGAGCCATCCTTCTCACGCGCGAAGCCGAAACCGTCTGAGCTGATCACCGCTCCGGAATGAATGGTGCAGCGCTCGCCGATGACCGCTCCGGGATAGATGCTGACGTTCGGATGGAGTCGCGTCCCGCGCCCGATGCGAACACCTTGTCCGACAAAACAGCCAGCCCCGACGACGACGTCCTCGCCCAGCATGACGTCTTCTTCGATGACCGCACAGGCGCCGACGCTGACCGACGCGGGCAACGCGCTATCGACCACTGCGGAACGATGAATGCCGGCACGCGGCTTCGCCACCGGATTGAGCAGTTGCGCCACCCGCGCGTAATAAACATAGGGGTCGGGTGTCGCGATGCACGACATCGCGGCCTTGTCGCTGTCGGCCTTCTTCAGGATGACCGCCGCTGCCCGGCATTGCACAAGCCCGGCCAGATACTTCGGGTTCGAAATGAATGCGATCTCGCCCGGCCCTGCACGCTCGAGCGGCGCCACGCGCTCGATCTGAACCGATCCGTCGCCGATCAGTTCGCCGCCAAGAATACTTACGATTTCTTCAAGACGCATTGCGAACCCTATTTCGCGTCGGCCAGAGCCTTGATCACTTTCTCGGTGATATCGATGCTGGGGCTGGCAAACACCGCTTCCTGGAGGACGATGTCGTATTTTTCGGACTCGGCGATCTTCTTGATCGCAACGTTCGCGCGTTCGAGCACCGTCGCCAGTTCTTCGTTGCGGCGCTGGTTCAGGTCTTCGCGAAACTCGCGCTGCTTGCGCTGAAAGTCGCGCGTCAAATCGTTGAACGCACGTTCCTTGTTGCGACGGTCAGCCTCGGACATCGTCAGGCTGTTCCGCTCGAGATCGTCCTGCATGCTCTTGAGGTCGGCCGCAATCCGTTGCAGTTCCTGATCACGCTTCTCGAATTCCTTCTCCAGGCGTTGCTGCGCACGCATGGCCGGCGCGGCCTCGCGCATCAGGCGGTCGGAGTTGACGAAACCGATCCTTGCTTGCGCAAATGCCGACTGCGAGAAAACACCCAGCATGGCTGCGGCAACAAGGGTAATAGCACTAACTTTCACTTAAGCCTCCGAGAAATCGGAAATGTTTTAATCAGAACACGGTACCGAGCTGGAACTGGAAGACTTGGGTCTCGTCATCGTCTTCCTTCTTGATCGGATAGCCGAGGCTGAACTTCAGCGGGCCGATCGGCGAACTCCACGCGAAACCAAGGCCCGTACTGTACCTCAAGTCACCCAGGTCGACCGTGTCTTCCTCCTGCCAGACCGAACCGGCATCGAGAAACACCGAAACCCTCAACGACCGATCAAGCCCCGAACCCGGCATCGGGAAGAAGTACTCGGCATTGCCCACGATTCTGCGCGTGCCGCCAAGCGCATCGCCATCGGCCGTCTTCGGGCCGATGCCGCTCTGATCGAAACCACGTACCGTACCGATGCCACCGACGTAGAAGTTCTTGTAGAAGGGCATCGGCTTGCCACCGTAGCCGTCGGCCCATCCAAGATCGGCATTCAGCATCAAGGCGTCATGGCGCCCGATCGGGAACCAGTGCTGGTACTGGTAGTTCAACTTCACGTACTGCAGGTCGCCGACCGGCACCGCGCCTTCGAAGAAGAGGCGCTGGTAGACGCCCGCACGCGGATAAATGAAGCTGTCGCGCCCGTCCTTCTGCCAGCCGGCCGACGCAAGCAGGCTATCGACCGTCACCTCGCCGATGCCGCTGGGATCGCTACAACCGAACTCGATGCAGAACTCCTTGTACTGGATGGGGCTTTCCTCGTACGTGGTGATCTCCGTCCGATCGGCGGTCAAACCGAAATTGATCGTATCCTCCTCGCCGATCGGATAGCCCAGGCGAATCCCGGCGCCGGTCGATTGGGTCCGGTAGCGTGCGATCGTCGTCGTTTCGGAGGGATCGAGCGTGCGGTGGTAGAGATCGTAACCAAGGCTCACGCCATCTACCGTGAAATACGGATTGGTGTACGAAAGCGACAGCGTGCGGTTCGCCTTGCTGGTGTTGATGCCCAAGGACAGTGCGTTGCCACTGCCAAAAAGGTTTTGTTGCGAAATCGATGCCGACAGCGTCAGCTTCTCCGCACTCGAGAAACCGGCCCCGAGCGACAGATTGCCGGTCGGGCGTTCCTTGACGTTGAAATTGACGTCGACCTGGTCGGTCGTGCCTGGCACGGCAGGTGTTTCGACGCTCACCTCGTCGAAGTAGCCCAGCCGGTCGATCCGGGTCCTGGAGCGGTTGATCTTCGCCGCGTCGTACCACTCGCCTTCCATCTGGCGCATCTCGCGCCGGATCACTTCGTCGCGGGTACGCGTATTGCCGCCGATGTTGATCTGATCGACATAGACCCGGCGACCCGGATCGACGAAGATCGTGAAGGCGACCTCGTTTTTCTCCTTGTCGAGCTCGGGTGCGGCATTCACGTTGGCAAAGGCATAACCCTCGTTGCCGAGGCGATCGACGACTGCCTTGGTCGTCTCGGTAAGATCCGAGCGCGAGAAAACCTGCCCCGGGACGATCTTCACCAGCTTCAGGTACTCCTCTTCCGGGAGGATCAGATCGCCGGCGAAGCGCACCGCCGACACCGTGTACATCTCGCCCTCGGTGATGCTCAGGGTGATGAAGATGTCCTGCTTGTCGGGCGTGATCGAAACCTGGGTCGAATCGATGTTGAAGTCGATGTAGCCACGGTCGAGATAGAAGGAGCGCAGGTTCTCCATGTCTGCCGAGAGCTTCTGGCGCGAGTACTGGTCGTTCTTGGTATACCAGGTCAGCCATCCTGGCGTGGTCAGTTGAAAGATCTCGAGCAGTTCGTCATCCTTGAACGCTTCGTTTCCGACGATCTTGATCTCGCGAATCTTTGCGACCGCTCCTTCTTCGACCGCGAAGTTGATACCCACCCGGTTGCGCTCGAGCGGCGTCACGGTGGTCGTGATCTGCGCTGCGTACTTGCCACGACTGAGATACTGGCGCTTGAGCTCCTGCTCCGCACGCTCGAGGAGCGATCGATCGAAGATCTGCGCTTCGGACAGACCGACATCGCGCAGACCGGCCTTGAGCGCATCCTTGTCGAACTCCTTGACGCCGACGAAGGTGATGTCGGCGATGGCCGGGCGCTCATCGACCAGTACGACGATCACGTCATTCTCGACTTCGATTCGCACGTCGCTGAAGAACCCCGTCGCGAACAGGCCGCGGATCGCATCCGCAGCCTTGGGTTCGGAGAACGTTTCGCCGACACGTACCGGCAGGTAGCTGAACACGGTACCGGCTTCGGTACGCTGTATGCCCTCGACCCGGATGTCCTTGACCACGAAAGGCTCGAAGGCGTGGCTGGGGATCACAACAAAAAGGGCTGTCACCAGCCCGGTCAGGAGTTTCAGTTTCATCCAGGTTCAGCCAGAAAAAAGTCGTGTGAGGTCGTTGTAGAAAGCGAATGCCATCAACATCGCGAGGGCAACCAGCCCGATTTGCTGCCCAATCTCCATGACACGCTCGGGAACCGGTCCACCCTTGATGATTTCAATCGTATAATACAGTAAATGCCCGCCGTCCAGAACCGGAATGGGCAGCAGGTTCAAGACCCCGAGGCTGATGCTGATCAGGGCGACGAACCCAAGATAGTGGGTCCATCCCAGCTTGGCAGACTGGCCTGCATAGTCGGCGATGGTCACCGGTCCGGACAGATTCTTCCATGAAACGTCGCCGGTAATCATCCGTCCGATCATCTTCAGACTGAGCACGCTGGTATCCCAGGTTTTCGCCACCGCCTTGCTCAGGCTCTCGCCGATTCCGTAGCGCACGGTGGTAAACAGCTCGGCCCGTCCCTCGGTCGGCTCGGCCACCGCAATGCCGATTCGTCCGACCCGCTGGCCTGCCTCGACCGCCTCGTCGGGTGTCAGCGTGAAGTGCATGCGACGGCCGTCGCGAATGACCTCGACGTCGATTGCCACCCCAGCACGCGTGCGCACCCGCTCCACGAGTTCGGCCCATGAATCGAGCGGTGCGCCGGCGAGACTCACGAAGCGGTCGCCGGACAGCAGGCCTGCGCGCTCCGCCGGACTACCGGACATCACTTGGCCGACGATCGGCACGATGAGCGGGCGCCATGGACGCAGGCCAATGCGCGCGATCGGATCGGCTTCGCCGTCATCGATCTTGATGCCACTCAGGTCGAGCATGCGAAATGCCTCGACGCCTTCAGCCGTACGCACGTTCAGCACCACCTGGCGCTGATCGAGTGCGTGGCGCAAGAGCGCCCAGCGCAGTTCGCCCCAGCTACGCACGGCCTCGTTATCGACCCGAACCACCAGGTCGCCATCCCGCACACCGGCCAGTGCCGCAATGCTCTGCGGCTCGATCACGGCAAGACGCGGCTTGAGTTCCTCGGTACCGGTCGCGAACAGCCCCCAGTAGATCACGATCGCCAGCAACAGATTGGCGAGCGGGCCGGCGGCAACGATGGCGAAGCGGCGCCCCACCGGCTGACGATTGAACGCGCGGTCGAGATCCTCGGGCGCAACCGGCCCCTCGCGCTCGTCCAGCATCTTGACGTAGCCCCCCAGCGGGAATGCAGCCAGCACCCACTCCGTGCGATCCTTGCCGCGCACCCACTTGGCCAGCGGCCTACCGAATCCCACCGAAAAACGCAACACTTTCACGCCGCACCAGCGCGCCACCGCGTAATGGCCGTACTCATGAAAGAAAATCAGCGCGCCAAGCGCCAGAACGAAGGGAATCACATATTCGAACAGATTCATGAATGCCGTCTTGCCTCGATTTGCGTATGCGCGATCGCCCGTGCCCGCTGGTCGGTCTCGATCACGGCTTCGATCGATTCGACCGAGAGGCCATCCGCTCGTTCCAGCGTCGCCGAAATGACCTCGGCGATGCGGGTATAAGCCAGCCGCCCGGCGAGAAACGCGGCGACGGCCTCTTCGTTGGCCGCATTCATGACCGCCGCCGCCCCGCCGCCCTGGCGCAGCGCCGCGTACGCAAGCCCGAGACAGGGGAAACGCTGCAGATCGGGCCGCTCGAACGTCAACTTCGAAATTTCGAACAGGTCGAGCGATGCGACGCCGCCATCGATACGCTCGGGAAACGCGAGCGCATGTGCGATCGGGGTGCGCATGTCGGGGTTTCCGAGTTGCGCGATGACCGACCCATCCACATACTCGACCATCGAGTGGATCACGCTCTGCGGATGGATCACCACGTCGATCCGATCGGGTGGCGCATCGAAAAGCCAGCGCGCCTCGATAAGCTCGAGCCCCTTGTTCATCATGGTCGCGGAATCGACCGAGATCTTGCGTCCCATCACCCAGTTGGGATGGGCGCAGGCCTGGTCGGGCGTGACCGCGGCCAAGCTTTCCAGCGGTGCAAGCCGGAACGGTCCGCCCGACGCCGTCAACAGAATGCGGCGGACTCCGGCCCGGTCGAGACTCCCGCCGTAACCCGCCGGAAGGCACTGGAATACCGCGTTGTGCTCGCTGTCGATCGGAAGCAATTGCGCCCCGCCCGTGCGCACCGCGTCCATGAACAACGCCCCCGAAAGCACGAGCGCTTCCTTGTTCGCCAGCAACACCTGCTTTCCGGCCTGTGCCGCGGCGATCGTCGGCAGCAAGCCCGCCGCGCCGACGATCGCCGCCATGACCGCGTCGACCTCGGGATCGCGCGCCACCTCGACCAATGCCTGAACGCCGTGAAGCACCTCGGTCCGACACCCTCGAGCCTTGAGCGCATCGCTCAAACCACGTGCCGCCGAGGCATCGCCCACGACCGCGAACCGCGGCGCAAAAAGCAGACACTGGGAGAGCAAACGATCGACCTGCGTACGCGCAGTCAACGCGAAAACGCGGTATCGGTCGGGGTGGCGCCCGATCACATCGAGCGTGCTCATGCCGATCGACCCCGTCGCGCCCAACACCGTTACGTTGCGAACAGTCTTCATGCCCTTGCCCGTAGTCAGACCCAAAGCGCTACCAAACCCACGAGCGGAAGGGTCGAAGTGAGACTGTCGATCCGGTCGAGCACGCCACCGTGCCCCGGCAGGATCGCACCACTGTCCTTGACGCCCGCCTGACGTTTCATCAGTGACTCGAACAGATCACCGACGATGCTGATCGCCGTGAGCATCAGCAGCAGAACGATTCCGATGACCCAACGCCCCGCGCCCTCGGGACCATGCCCGGAAAAAACCGCCACCGCCAGACCGAACACGACCACGGCCGCCACGGCCCCGGCCGCACCTTCCCAGGTCTTGCCGGGACTGATCGCCGGCGCGAGCTTGTGCCGTCCGAACGCCCGGCCGGTGAAATAGGCCGCGATATCCGCGATCCAGACGAGCGACATTGCGAACAAGAGCAACATCGGACTGATCTGGCGAAGATGCGCCAGCGCCAGCGCGGGCGGCAGGATTACGACGACACCCAGTGCCAGTGCCGCCAGCGGCGACCCGAGCGACCAGCGGTGGCGCAGCCACAACGGCGCCAGGCCGAGCCAGAAAGCGGCACTCGCGCAATAGGCGACGACGAGCACGATCGACGTCGGAGGCCCAGAATGCGCCAAGCCTGCGACGCCCCCCAAGCCGGTACAGGCGACGGCGACGAATAGCGCGAACAGGCCGCGCGGTGCCGGCGCCAGCCGCGCCAGCCCGCCCCACTCCCACGCGGCGAGCCCGCCCACCAGCGACGTCAGGAGCAGCCACCCTGCGGGCGGCAGCCACAACAGCGCAGCGAGAAAAAAGCACAGAAGAAGTACCGCGGTGATGACCCGTTGTTTAAGCATGGTCATCGGCAGCGGGCGTTTGCCCGCCGGGGCCCGTCATGCCGTCCCCACGCGCCGGGTTGGTCCGCAATTGTTCGCTGGTTCGGCCAAAACGACGCTCGCGCGAACGATAGGACTCGAACGCCGACTCCAGCGAGGCCTCGTCGAAATCGGGCCACAAGGTATCGGTGAAATAGAGCTCCGTGTAGGCAAGCTGCCACAGCAAGAAGTTGCTGATGCGTTTCTCGCCGCCGGTGCGGATGAACAGATCCGGCTCGGGCGCGTAACTCATCGCAAGCTCGGCCGCCAGATCTTCATCGGTGAACTCGGTACCGCGGTCGGCATGCTTGGCCAGCATCCGCTTCATCGCGGTGAGAATGTCCCAGCGCCCGCCATAGTTGGCTGCGACCGTCAGCGTCATGCGCTGATTGCCCTCGGTGCGCCGCTCGGACTGCTGGATCAGATCGGCCAGCTTGGGCTCGAACCGCGACAGATCGCCGATCACCTTGAAACGGATATCGTTGTCGTTGAGGCGGTCGACTTCCCGCTGCAGCGACTTGATGAATAGCTGCATCAGAAACGAGACTTCCTCGGCCGGCCGACGCCAGTTCTCCGAGCTGAATGCGAACAGGGTCAGGTGCGTCACGCCCCGGTTCATGCACTCGCGAATGACGGTCCGCACCGATTCCACGCCGCGGCGATGCCCCGCCACCCGCGGTAGAAAGCGCTTTCGCGCCCAGCGCCCATTACCATCCATGATGATCGCGACATGCTTGGGCACGTTATCGACCACCGGAATGTCGCGCGTCGTGCTAGTAAACGGATGCGCCGCCATGGACAGCCCCCTGCGCCTGAATATCGAATCCGATCCAGCGGATCAAATCTGCATCAGTTCCTGCTCTTTTTCAGCAAGCAACTTGTCGATTTCAGCCACATAGCGGTCGGTCAGCTTCTGGACGATTTCCTGGCCGCGACGCTCGTCGTCCTCGGAGATGCTCTTGTCCTTGACCGAATCCTTGAGATGTTGATTGGCATCGCGCCGAAGATTGCGCACCGCGACCTTCGCGCCTTCACCTTCGTGTCGCACGACCTTGGTCAGGTCGCGACGCCGCTCTTCGGTCAGCGGCGGCATCGGAACGCGGATGATGTCGCCCTGGTTCGAGGGATTCAGACCGAGGTCACAATCGCGGATCGCCTTTTCGACCTTCGAAACCATCGGTTTTTCCCAGGGCTGCACACCCAGGGTGCGTGAATCGATCAAGGTGATGTTTGCGACCGTATTCACCGGAACCATGCTGCCGTAGTACTCGACCGTCACGTGATCGAGCAGGCCGGTGTGCGCCCGACCGGTGCGCACCTTGGCGAGATCCGCCTTGAGCGCATCCAGAGATTTTTGCATCTTCTGCTCGGTCGTCTTGCTAAGTTCGGAAATCATCATCGAATCCTCAGGAATGGACCAGCGTGCCTTCATCTTCGCCCATCACCACGCGCTTGAGCGCGCCGGGCTTGAAGATCGAAAAAACATTGATCGGCAGTTTCTGGTCGCGACACAAGGCAAACGCAGTGGCGTCGAGCACCGCCAGGTTGCGACCGATGGCCTCGTCGAAACTGATCCGGTGATAGCGCTGCGCGGTCGGATCCTTCTTGGGATCGGCCGTATACACGCCATCGACCTTGGTCGCCTTGAGCACGATCTGCACCCCCATCTCCGAACCACGCAGCGCCGCCGCGGTATCGGTGGTGAAGAACGGATTGCCCGTACCGGCTGCAAACACGACCACGCGCCCTTCTTCCATATGGCGCATCGCACGCCCGCGGATATAAGGCTCGACGACCTGGTCGATGCGCAGCGCCGACTGCACCCGCGCCTCGAGGCCTGCCCGCCTCATCGCGTCGGCCAGCGCCATCGCGTTCATTACCGTGGCAAGCATGCCCATGTAATCGGCGGTCGCCCGATCCATGCCGGACGACGCGCCCTTCATGCCGCGAAAGATGTTGCCGCCACCGATCACCACACCGATCTGGACGCCCAGCCGGGAGACTTCGGAAATTTCACTGACGATACGATCGACCACCTCCTCGTTGATTCCGTAGGCGTCGTCTCCCATCAATGCTTCGCCCGACAGCTTGAGCATGATGCGGGTATAGGCAGCGGCGACAGTCATCGCGTTCGTCCTTACTTCTGGGCCGCAGCCGCCTGGGCGGCTACTTCGGCGGCGAAGTCGTTCACCTTCTTCTCGATGCCCTCGCCCACCACGTAGAGCACGAAACCGGCCACCGAAGCGGAACGCGCCTTCAGCAAAGCTTCGACGGTCTGCTTGTCGTCCTTCACGAACGGTTGCCCCAGCAGGGTGACTTCCTTCAGGAACTTCTGGACCGTGCCTTCGGCGATCTTCTCGAGCATCGCCTCGGGCTTGCCCGCTTCGCGCGCCTTTTCGATCGCGATACGCCGTTCGGCATCGATCAGATCGGCCGAGACGCCGCTGGCATCGAGGCTCTTGGGCTTGGAGGCCGCGATATGCATCGCCAGATCCTTGCCCAGCGCTTCGTCGCCACCGACCACGTCGATCAGCACACCGATCTTGGAGCCGGCATGAATGTAGCTGGCGACACCACCCTTGGCCTCGATGCGGGTGAAGCGGCGCAGCGTGATGTTCTCGCCGATCTTGCCGACCAGCGCGGTACGAACCGCGTCAACCGTCTGGCCATCGAGTTCGAGCGCCGACAACGCCGAGACGTCGGCCGGATTCTGCTTCGCGACCATTTCGGCCAGCGCCGCGGTCAGTGCCAGGAAATCGTCGTTCTTGGCGACGAAGTCGGTTTCGCAATTGACCTCGATCATCGCGGCCAACTTGCCGTCGGCCGACAAATAGGTGCCGACGACGCCTTCGGCCGCGATCCGCGATGCTGCCTTGCTGGCCTTGCTGCCCAGCTTGACACGCAGGATTTCCTCGGCCTTGGCCAGGTCGCCCGCCGCCTCGGTCAGCGCTTTCTTGCATTCCATCATCGGCGCATCGGTCTTCTCGCGCAGTTCCTTGACCATGCTTGCGGTAATTTCCGCCATGCTAACTCCTGAAAATCTTGGTTGATTCGAATCTGCTACCGTGCAGGACCGTTCGCTCAGGCCTGCTCGTCCGAGGACTCTTCCTCGACTTCAACGAATTCGTCGGAACCGGCGGCGACGATCTCGTGCAACGCCAGGCTGCGGCCTTCGAGCACCGCATCGGCAACGCCGCGTGCATACAGGCGGATCGCGCGCGAAGAATCGTCGTTGCCCGGGATCAGGTAATCCACGCCTTCCGGCGAATGGTTGGTATCGACGATCGCAACGACCGGAATCCCGAGCTTCTTGGCTTCGGTGATCGCGATCTTGTGGTAGCCGACATCGATCACGAACAACGCGTCGGGCAGACCGCCCATGTCCTTGATGCCGCCGATGCTCTTCTGCAGCTTCTCGAGTTCGCGCGTGGCCATCAGCGCTTCCTTCTTCGAGAGCCGCTCGAGCGAACCGTCCTCGGCCATGGTTTCCATTTCTTTCAGGCGCTTGATCGACTGCTTGACCGTCTTGAAGTTGGTCAGCATGCCACCGAGCCAGCGCTCATCCACGAACGGCATGCCGGCGCGGCGCGCCTCTTCGGCGACGATCTCGCGCGCCTGACGCTTGGTGCCGACGAACAGCACGTTGCCGCGATTGGCTGAAAGCTTGCGCAGGTAGTCCATGGCTTCGGTGTACTTCGCCATGGTCTTCTCGAGATTGATGATGTGGATCTTGTTGCGCTGGCCGAAAATGAACGGGGCCATGCGGGGATTCCAGAACCGGGTCTGGTGACCAAAGTGGACGCCCGCTTCGAGCATCTGACGCATCGTGACTGACATGTGTTACTCCGATATTCAAGGGTTTGACCTCCGCCCGGCCTGATTGCCTGCGCAATCCGTACCACCGTGGGGCAGCGCCCGAAACCGGTGGACCCTCTTGGCCCCGCACGAATGCGGAAAGCCGACCGAGCGTGTGGATTTTGCCCGCTTCTTATGCAGACAAGCTTGCGAGTATAGCACCCGACCATTGCATCTCTCAAGTAGCGGCCCCGCTCTCGCCGCTCGCCCCGCTTGATCACAGGTTACCCGCGACACGCGACATTCGACGCAGCATAGGGGGAACTGCATTTGCCGAAGTGTGCTCCATGGGATAGCCTTTCGCCTTCAGCCCCACCCCGAACCGAGATTTGCCCAATCATGAGCGTCACGACCAAAACCCCCGAAGAGATCCAGAAAATGCGCGTGGCCGGAAAGCTGGCCTCCGAAGTGCTCGACTACATCACACCGTTCGTCAAGCCCGGTGTCAGTACCGGGGAGCTCGACCGCTTGTGCCATGACTATATGGTGAATGTGCAGGGGACCATCCCGGCGCCGCTGAACTACGCGCCGCCGGGCTACGCGCCTTATCCGAAGTCCATCTGCACCTCGGTCAATCACCAGGTCTGTCATGGCGTACCGGGGGACAAGGCGCTCAAGAAGGGCGACATCGTCAATCTCGACATCACCGTGATCAAGGACGGCTATCACGGCGACACCAGCCGCATGTTCGTCGTGGGCAACGAAGCCAGCATCCTGGCGAAGCGGCTCTGCCAGGTCACCCTCGAGTGCCTGTGGATAGGCATTGCCCAAGTCAGGCCCGGCACACGCCTGGGCGACATCGGACATGCGATCCAGAAGCATGCCGAAGGCAGCGGATTCTCGGTGGTGCGCGAGTTCTGCGGACACGGAATCGGCAGCAAGTTCCACGAGGATCCGCAGGTGCTTCACTACGGCAAGCCCAACACCGGCGTCGAACTGGTGCCGGGCATGACGTTCACGATCGAGCCGATGATCAATGCCGGCAAGGCCGCGATCTCCGAGTTGCCGGACGGCTGGACCATCGTCACCAAGGACCGGAGCCTTTCCGCGCAGTGGGAGCACACGATTCTCGTGACCGAAACCGGCGTCGAGGTGCTCACCGTCTCGGACGGCTGCCCGCCCGCGCCTGCAGGCGTCGCGGCGCTGCCCCAATCCACCGCCGCCTGATCGCGGCAACGCGGAGCAGGCCCATGCCACTTACCGCCATTCGGGACGACATCAGCCAGTTGCGGGCACGCCTGATCGCCGGCAACCGGGCGCTGCGCGAGGCCTACGAGGCCCACCCCGCCACCTCGCGCCTGCTCAAGGGCCGATCGGCGCTGGTCGACGAGATCATCGAGACGCTCTGGCGCGGCTGTGCGATGCCTTCCGACGCATGTCTCGTGGCGGTCGGCGGTTACGGTCGCGGCGAGCTGTTTCCGGCATCCGACGTCGATCTGATGGTTTTGATCCCGGTCTCGGCCGACGAGACCCTGCGCGCGCACCTGTCCGCATTCATCAGTGCGCTGTGGGATATCGGCCTCGAGATCGGCCAAAGTGTCAGGACGCTGGATGAATGCATCGAAGCATCGCAGCAGGACATCACGATCCAGACCAACCTGCTCGAGGCGCGCTTTCTGTGCGGATGCGAAACCCTGTTCGAAGCGTTCGAGCGGCGCTACCGCGAGAATCTCGACGTGCGCGAGTTCTTCAAGGCCAAGAAGCTCGAACAGCGCCAGCGCTACACCCGCTATCAGGACACACCCTACGCGCTCGAGCCCAACTGCAAGGAAAGCCCGGGCGGCTTGCGCGACCTCCAAATGCTCGGCTGGATCGCGCGCGCGGCCGGACTCGGCCGCAACTGGCGCGACCTTGCCCGCAACCGTCTCATCACCGGCGAAGAAGCGAGCATGCTGCGCAGCAATGAGCGGTTTCTCGAGCACATCCGGATTCGCCTGCATTATCTTTCCGGCCGCGCCGAGGACCGCCTGCTGTTCGACCACCAGGAAGCGCTGGCGCGCGCCATGTCGGTCGAGCCCTCGGGCTCGAAGCGCGCCTCCGAAGTGCTGATGCAGCGCTACTACCTGACCGCCAAGCAACTGACCCAGATCACCACGATCCTGCTGCAAAACTACAGCAACGTGATCTTTTCCGACCAGGAAGGCGCCGCCTTCGTAATCAACGAGCGCTTCCAGTCGCAACGCGAACTGCTCGACATCCGGCACGACAATGTGTTCGAGGAAACACCGTCGGCGCTGCTCGAATGCTTCCTGATCCTGCAGCAGCGCTCGGAACTCAAGGGCATGACTGCCCGCACCTTGCGCGCCTTGTGGCTCAACCGCAACCGGATCAACGCGGCGTTTCGCGCCGATCCGGTCAACCGCGCGCTGTTCCTCGAGATCCTGCAGCAGCGGCGCGGCATCGTGCACGAATTCCGGCGCATGAACCAGTACGGCATCCTGAGCCGCTACATCACGCCGTGGCGACGCATCGTGTGCCAGATGCAGCACGACCTCTTCCATGTCTACACGGTCGATCAGCACATCCTCATGGTGTTGCGCAATCTTCGCCGCTTCACGATGGGCGAGCACGCGCATGAATACCCGCTGATGAGCCGCCTGATCCTGTCGTTCAAGAAGCACTGGCTGCTTTACGTCGCCGCCCTCTTCCACGACATCGCCAAGGGCCGCGGCGGGGACCATTCACGCCTGGGCATGGAAGACGCACGAGTGTTCTGCGAACAGCACGAATTCGAACCCGAAGACAGGGAACTGGTCGTGTGGCTGGTCGAACATCACCTGACCATGTCGAACGTCGCCCAGAAGCAGGACACCTCCGACCCCGACGTGGTCGGCCACTTCGCCGACATCGTCAAGACAGAACGCCGGCTCACCGCCCTGTATCTGCTCACCCACGCCGATATTCGCGGCACCAGCCCCAAGGTCTGGAACGGCTGGCGCGGCAAGTTGCTCGAAGACCTGTTCTTTGCCACCCAGAAGCTGCTGCGCGGCGCGACCCCCGAGCAGGCGCTCGGACTGGACGACCGCCAGGAAGACGCGCAACGCCTGCTGCGCTACCACGGCCTGCGGGCCGGCACCGAAAACGCCTTGTGGTCGACGCTCGACGCCGTGTATTTCATGCGCCACTCGCCCGAGGAGATCGCCTGGCACACCCGCCTGCTCTACTACCGCGCCGATTCGCCCGAACCCGTGGTCAAGGCACGCATTTCGGACGAACATCAGGGGCTGCAGGTGATGGTGTTCGCGCCCGACCAGAAAGACCTGTTCGTGCGCCTGACCGGGTTTTTCGGCCGCATGGGCTTTTCGATTCTCGATGCCAAGGTGCACACCACCCGGCACGGCTACGCGCTCGACAGCTTCATTCTCCAGGACGCGGACAACCAGGCAAGCTATCGCGACGTGGTCCTGCTGATCGAGCACGAACTCACCGACCGCCTCAAGCGCGGCGCCTCGCCCGATCGCCCGTCGAACGGCAGACTGTCGCGCCAGGTGAAGCACTTCCCGCTCACACCCAGAGTCAGCCTGCGCCCGGACGATGCCGGCAAGCATTACATCCTGTCGCTCACCGCGTCGGACCGTCCCGGGTTGCTGTACGCGATCGCCGAAGTGCTGGCCAAGAACGACATCGACGTCCAGGCGGCCAAGATCGCCACGCTGGGCGAACGGGTCGAAGACACCTTCCTGCTCAATGCACGCGGCCTGTCACAGGACAGCCACATCATCAAGATCGAACGCGACCTGCTCGAGCGACTCCAGGTGTAGCCGGGTGGCCGGTCGCGACATGAGCCTGCTAGTGGCCGCCACCGCTCATGCGGTCCATCAGCGCGTACAGCAGGCCCGACACGACGAAGGTGAGGTGAATACCGATCATCCAGCCCAGGTGACGGTCGCTCACGTTGTCGATGTTCATGAAACTCTTGAGCAGTTCGATGCCCGAGATCGCGACGATCGAACCGATCAGCTTGATCTTGAGATCGGCAAACCCGATATGCCCCATCCACTCCGGACGGTCCGCATGGGCGTGGAGATCCTCCATCTTCGAGACGAAATTCTCGTAGCCGCTGAACATGATGATGATCAAGAGGCTCATGATCAGCGAGATATCGACCAGGGTCAGCACCCCGATGATCACGTCGGCGCCGCTGGCGGACCATATTTCGGCATAGAGATGCCAGACCTCCTTGCCGAACTTCAACAGCAACAGCACCAGCGCGAGTATCAGGCCGAAATACACCGGCGCCAGCAACCACCTGCTGGCGAACAAAACACGCTCGAACGACGACTCCAATTGCTTCATTTTTCAACGATCCCGATTCAGGCCCGAAATGGGCCGCGCGATTCTACCAGCGCGCCCGGCGCGAAAGCATCGCCAAAGCTGTATCAAGAAAATGCGGCTCCCGTTCAATCGCGCGATTGCCATGCTGACCAGCTGTAGAGCGCGAGCCCGGCCCAGATCAGTACGAAACCTGAAAGCTGGGCCGCCGACAGCGGTTCGCGAAACACGAGCAACGCGATCACGAACTGCATCGTCGGGTTGATGTACATCAGAAACCCGACCGTCGCGAGACGCAGCCGCCGGGCCGCCCCGGCGAACAGCATGAGCGGGATCGCGGTCACCGCCCCGGTCGTGATCAGCAGCACCGACTGGTGGCCATCATCGAGGAAATGCGAGCTTCCCGACAAGTACAGCCACGCGAGCGCCGCAGCGCCGAGCGGAAACAGCAGCAAGGTCTCGACGAACAGGCCCGACAAGCCATCGAGCGTGACCTGTTTGCGCAACAAGCCATAGGTTCCGAAGCTCAGCGCCAGCAGCAGCGCCACCCACGGCACCTCGCCCAGCAGGATCAACTGCATCACGATCGCCGCACCCGCAAGCGCCACCGCGACACGCTGCAGCTTCGCCATCCGTTCGCGCAGCACCAGCATGCCCAGCGCGACGTTGACCAGCGGCGTCAGGAAATAGCCGAGGCTGGCCTGCAAACCCTGGCGGGTCTCGATCGCGTAGATGAAGACCCCCCAGTTCAGCGCGATCAGCATCGCGCAGCCCAACACCCGGCCAAGCCGTCCGGGCTGCGCCAGCGCCTCGCGGACGGGCTGCCAGCGGCGCAGCGCGCTGACCAGCCCGACCATGAACACGCATGACCACAGGATGCGGTGGATCAGCACCTCCCAAGCGGGGATGCCCTCGAACAGCGCGAAATACAGCGGAAAACAGCCCCAGATCGAATAGGCCAGCACGCCGTAGATCACACCCTTGCCGGTCTCGGCGACAGGCGCGGAAGTGGATGACATGGAGATGATCAGCCCGCCCGTACGATTTAAAGGAACACGCGACACAGGACGCCGCGCCCGCATACGGCACGGCCGGCCTGGCAGAAACCCTGCTGCTTGACAAGCGCACACACACCGGTGACGCACCATTTTGGACGCATGCCCGCCGATCATAACCCGCGGCATCGGGCATGCAAAACGGAATCCGACCCGCGCCGCAATCCGCCTTGCGTTCTCAGCTAGGCATCAGGATTCACAGGAAAAAATGCTCGCGACACGGCAGCAGGAAATATTCAAGGCCTTGCGCCTGATCGCCGCGGGCCTCGAGAATTGAAACGCCGAAAGCGCACGCATTCTCGTACGTCCGGCAGATGGCGATTTTTCCAAACCATTGATTTTCAATGGTGCCCAGGAAGGGACTCGAACCCCCACGCCTCGCGGCGCCAGAACCTAAATCTGGTGCGTCTACCAATTCCGCCACCTGGGCCTGCGGGGCGCTGGCCGGATCGATTGCGCGCCATCACGAGAAGCACGCAGCCGGCCGGTGCCGCAGGGCCACGGATTATACACGCGCTTCACATCTGCAAGCGGTCGGCGTAACCGGTCATTTCGAGATAGCCGCGCCCCGCCTCGACGCCATGCTCGAGCAGCCGCACCGCTCCCTCCCAATATATGGCGCCGGTGGAGCGGCTGCTGTCGAGTTCCTGATCGTCCATGAGCGGCTGCAGCGTGAACGTCCGTTCGCCGGCGCGAATTCGCCACTCCACCGAATACGTCGCGCCCGACCGCGCGGAAGTCCAGCGCCGCCCCGCTTCGAACGCGACCCGGTCGGGGGCGAGGACGGCGATCTCGCCGGATGCCGCGCGCAGCGTCGCGGCCGACCAGATGGCGGCGCCATCGTGCCCGCGCATCTGGAATGCCATCAGCGAACCGCCGTCGTTCAGATTGATGCCGACCCAGTCCCAGCCTTTCGCACCGGCGGGCAGGATTTCGCTGGACCATTCATGGTCGAGCCAGGCATGACCGCTCACCTGCCTGGTTTGCGCGCCTTGCCGGATCGCGCCGCTCACTTGCAGTTCCGGGCGGCTGTAGTAGTAGCTCGCATTGATCGGGTCGGGCGCTTTCTGGCTGAAGCCCCCGCGCCCGTTCAGTACCGGCGGGCCGGGCGGCCGCATGTCGAGCATGAGCGAAAAATCATCGGCGACGATGCGGGTGCGGTACACACCGTCCTCCAGCACCAGCGACCAGTCGTCTACCCATACGCGGGTGCTTCCGGGCGCGGCACCGGCGAGCGGCGCCATCGCACGCGCCGAGCGCTCTGCATGCAACAGCCGGCCTTCGCCCGGGTCGGCGAGGGCCGCATGCGCAAGCACCAGTTGGGTGGGGGCGAAGCGGCTCGGATTGTCTTCGCCGATCAGGGTGCGCACCCGAAAGAAGGTCACCTGGAAACCGCGCTCGACGCCGTGTTCATCGCCGACCCAGCCGGTGACGTACCACCACTCGGTGCGAAAGTCCGGATGCGCCCCGAAATCCGCCGGAAACGTCAGCGCACTGCCGGCATGCACCGGCGGATACGCCGGCCCGGCTTGGGCGAGCAGTCCCCACGGCGCCAGAACGCAAACCAGCACGCACGCCAGAAATCGCATCATCACCAATCCTCCCGCACCGCCAGCACCGCGCTCTGACGCATCGTCCGGTGACCGGCCAGCGCCGCGGTGAGGCCGGCCAGCGCCACCAGCACCAGGCCGAACGCACCCAGCGCACCCACGGGCAGGCTGATGTCCATGCTCCAGTGAAAACTCTGGCGATTGATCACCTCGACCAGAATCCACGCGATCGCCACGCCGGCCACCGTACCGAGCGCAAAGCCCACCGCCGCGGTCATCGCCCCTTCCATCGCGACGAGTCGGACCAGCTCGGCACGCATCATCCCGAGATGCCGCAGCATGCCGAACTCCTGCCGCCGCGATGCCGTCAGCGCGGCGAAGGTGGTGCCGATGCCGAACAGCCCGATCAGCACCGCGACGGCTTCCATCAAATAAGTCACCAGAAAGGTCCGGTCGAAGATGCGCAGGCTGGTCGCGCGGATTTCTCCGGGCAGCGCGATCTCGATCGCGCCGGCCCCGAACATGTCCCGCAACGCCGCCATCACCGGCTCGCTGGCCACCCCGGGGGCGAGGCTGATCGCGAAATCGTTGATCCGGCGATCCCCGGTCAGGCGCACATAGTCGTCGCGCTCGATCACCAGCGCGCCGTGCTGGCGCGCATAGTCGCGCCACACCCCGGCGACCGTGAAGCGATGCATCCGTCCGCCGATCGGCAGATCGACCCGCTGCCCGACCGCCAGGCCCTGCAGGTCGGCCATGGCCTCGGAGATCCACACCGGATCGCCCTGGCCATCCGCGAGCTCCGGCGCCCGGGTGCCGCTGACCAGGGGCAACCCGGCCGAGCCGCGGACCGGCCGGGCGATCAGCGTCATCGCGGCACGTCCGTCCGTGACCCGGACGGTATCGAAGCGCACCGGCTGCACCGCAGCGACGCCCGGCAGCGCACGCACCTGCGCCAACGCGTCGGGCCCGAGATAACCACTCGCGGCCGACGACGAGGCGCGCACATAAAGGTCGGCCGGCAGGACTTGCGCCAGCCAGTCGTCGACCGAGCCGCGAAACGAACTCACCATGATCGCCATCGACACCGCCAGCGCGACGCTCGCGACCACCCCGGCCCCCGCGACCACGGTCTGCCCCGGCATTGCCGCGAGGCGCGCATGGGCGAGCCGCATCGTCACCGCACGGCCACGCTCGAACACCCGCATCGACACGCGCACCGCCCCCGGCATTGCCAGCACGGCCCCGATCAGGATCAGCAGCACGGCCGCGTAACCGGCCACCGGAATGCCACACACCGGCGGCACCCCACACAGCAAGCCAGCCAGCAGCAGCACGGCAACGGCAAGACCGGTGCGCGACCGGGCTTCGAACACCCGTGCGTCGTCACCGGCCCGCAATGCGCGCGCGGTGCGCATGTTCGCGGCCTCGCGGGCCGGCAGCCACGCACCGGCCAAGCCCGCCAGGGCTCCCAGGGCCAGGTACACCGCGCTCAGCAGGGGGTCGAAGCGCAGGCTCGGATCGATGCCGGCAAAATAGCCCGCGCCCAGATCCCCGCCGACGAAACGAAACGCCAACGCAGTCAATACGTACGCGAACCCGACCCCGAGCGCGCCGCCGATCAAGCCCAGCGCCCCGCCCTCGGCGAGCAGGCCACCGAACAAGGCCTGGCGCGACAGACCCAGCGCACGCAGAAAGGCGAACTCCCGCCGCCGCCGCACCACCGCCAGTACCTGTGTCGAGAACACCAGGAAGCCGCCGGTCAGCAGCGCGATCGCCGCCAGCATCGTGAGATTCACCCGGTAGGCGCGCGACAGGCTGGCCGCCTGCGACTCGGCGGCCTCCGGCGCCAGCACCGACAACCCGGCCGGCAAACCGGCCGCGAGCGCGGCGCGCGCCTGCTCGCGCTCGACCCCTGCCCTCAAGCGCAAATCGACGCGGCTGAGCCGGCCGATGCGATCGAACACTTTCTGCGCCGCGGCGATGTCCATCACCCCGAAAGCTTGCCCCAGGCCGGCGCCGGGCACCGATCCGCGAATCGTCAACGGCCGGGCATTCAGCCCGGACTGCACCACGAGGCCGGCCCCCGGCTCCACCCCGAGACGCGCCCGCGCGGCGGCGCTCAGGAAGAGCGCATCTTCGCGCAAGGCCGCAAGCGACGCGCGCTCGCCATCGTCAATGCGCCGGTCGACGGCCGGCATCAGCTTCGGCGACAGCACCGCGATCCGGAACAAATCGATGCCGAACACGCGCAGGTTTTCATCATGCTCCGGCAGGCGCGCCTCGACTTCGACGACCGGGCTCGCCCAGGCCACTTCTTCGCGCTGCGCCAGCTCGAGGTACACCGAATCGTCAAATCCGCCCCGCGGCCCCACGACCTGGAGGTCCGCCTCGCCGCTGATCAGGCGCATGCCGCGTCCGAATTCATCGAGCGCCGCACCGTGAATCAGCTGCACCGCCAGGCCCAGCGCCACGCCCAGCGCAATCGCCACCAGGGACAACGCGGTGGCCAGCCGTCGCCGCAGCAGGCTGGCAAGAAAGATCCGCAGCAGCGCGCGGCTCACTGGACGCCCCTCCGGCCGCTGGCGCGACCGCCCCCCCACGGGAGGAGAGCGCCCCCTTCGGGCAGCCGGGCGGCGGCGCTCATGCGCGGGCCCGCGCCGCGACCAATCCGGTCGGGGTCAGGCGCAGCACGCGGTCGGCCCGCGCCGCGGCAGCGTCCGAATGGGTCACCACGATACCGATCGCACCGGCCGAACGAATGCTGGCGAGCAATAGTTCGAGCACCGCGCCGGCGCGTTCAGGATCGAGGTTGCCGGTCGGTTCGTCGGCCAGTACCAGCGCCGGCCGATGCACCAGCGCGCGTGCAATCGCGACCCGCTGCAACTCGCCGCCGGAGAGATTGCGTGGCCAGTCGTCGGCGCGCCCGCCCAGCCCCACCTGCGCCAGCAGCACGCGGGCGCGCCGGTCGGCTTCGGCGCCCGCGACATCGAGCAGCCACAGCGGCAGTGCGACGTTCGCCGCCAGCGACAGGTGCGGCAGGATGTGAAAAGCCTGGAACACGAAGCCGTAGCGCTTGCGCCGCAGCCGCGCGAACGCGTCGTCGTCGAGGGTGCCGATTTCGACGCCTTCGAGCATGAGGCGCCCGGCGTCGAACGGTTCGAGCCCGGCGATGCCGTTGAGCAGGGTCGACTTCCCGACCCCGGACTCCCCCATGATCGCGACGCACTCGCCCGCGGCAAGCTGCATCGAAACCCCCGAGAACAGTGGCGCGGCATCGTCGCCGAAGCGTTTGGTGACATTCACGAGTTCGAGCATGGGAACAATGATCCTCTACACCGGCATGCGTGCGACGCCGGCCGAATCGCGGCTGCGGCGACCCTGGCCGCCCGCCCGGCGGCGTCGGTACCCCGAGCATACATCGCGGCGGCCAATCGAGCGGGCCATCACGTATACTCCGCGCTGCAAACCATGCCCGTCGAGCATTACGAGAACTTTCCTGTCGCTTCGATGCTGCTGCCGGCCCGCCTGCGCGCGCCGGTGGAAGCCCTCTATGCCTTCGCCCGCGGCGCCGACGACGTGGCGGACGAAGGCGACGCCGAGGCGCTGCAACGGCTGGCGCGCCTGAACGACTACCGCATCGGCCTGAACCGCATCGAACGCGGCGAACCGCCCGACGACGACGCGTTGCGCCCGATGTTCGAGCGCCTTGCGCCCCACATCCGGCACTTCGGGCTGCCGGTGCAACTCCTGCGCGACCTGCTCGACGCTTTCAGCCAGGACGTGGTCAAGACCCGTTATGCCGATTTCGCCGAACTACGCGACTACTGTCGCCGCTCGGCCAACCCGGTCGGCCGGCTGCTACTGCATCTCTACGACCAACGGTCGCCCGAACAATTGCAGATGTCCGACGCGATCTGCACCAGCCTGCAATTGATCAACTTCTGGCAGGACGTCGGTGTCGACTGGGCCAAGCAACGGGTATACCTGCCGCAGGACGAGCTGGCGCGCTTCGGCGTGAGCGAGGACGATCTCGCGGCGCGACGCTGTACCGACGCCTGGCGCGCCCTGCTGGGCTTCCAGGTCGGGCGCGCCCGCGAGCTGATGCTCACCGGCGCGCCGCTCGCGCGCCAACTGCCCGGACGCATCGGCTGGGAACTGCGCCTGGTGGTGCTGGGCGGGCTGCGCACGCTCGAAAAGATCGAGGCGGCCGGATACGACGTGTTCCGCCATCGCCCGACCCTCAACCGCGGCGACTGGGTCCTGATCGCCGGCCGCGCGCTGCATTACCCACCGGGCCAATCCAGATGAATCCTCACGACTATTGCCAGGACAAGGCCGCGAAGAGCGGCTCGAGCTTCTACTACAGCTTCATGTTCCTGCCGCCGGAACGACGCCAGGCCATCACCGCCCTGTATGCGTTCTGCCGGGAGGTCGACGACGTGGTCGACGAATGCCAGGACCCGCAGATTGCGCAGACCAAGCTGGGCTGGTGGCGGGCCGAGGTCGACCGGGTGTTCGACGGCACGCCCACCCATCCGGTCGGCCATGCGCTGAAGGCGGTCGGCGCGCAGTTCGATCTGCCGCGCGAGCAATTGCACGAGATCATCGACGGCATGGAGATGGATCTCGTCCAGACCCGCTACCTCGACTTCAAGGGCTTGCAGCTCTACTGTTATCGGGTCGCGAGCGTGGTCGGGCTGCTCGCGGCCGGGATCTTCGGCTATCAGGATCGCCAGACGCTGAAATACGCGCATGACCTGGGCCTCGCCTTCCAGCTCACCAACATCATCCGCGACGTCGGCGAAGATGCGCGCCGCGGTCGAATTTATCTGCCGATCGAAGACCTGCAGCGCTTCAAGGTGCCCGCGAGCGAGATTCTCGAGGCCCGGCATTCCGACCGCTTCCAGGCGCTCATGGCCTTCCAGGCCGAACGCGCGATCGGGTTCTACGATCAGGCCCATGCGCTCCTGCCGGCCGGCGACCGCAACAGCCAGCGCCCGGGCTTGATCATGGCGGCGATCTACCGGACCCTGCTCGACGAGATCGCCCGCGACGGCTATCAGGTCCTGGACCGGCGCACCTCGCTCACGCCGCTGCGCAAGATCTGGATCGCCGGGAAGACCTGGTTCGGCGGAGCGGGCAAATGAGCCGTTCGATCGCGATCATCGGCGGCGGCTATGCCGGCATGGCGTGCGCCGTCGAACTGGCGCGCGCCGGCCACGCGGTGACGGTGTTCGAACGCTCGCTGGTGCTGGGCGGACGGGCGCGCCTGGTCCGCCGCGACGACTGGCAGGTCGACAACGGCCAGCACGTGCTGATCGGCGCCTACACCGAGCTCACCCGCCTGCTGCGCCTCACCGGCGTCTCGCCCAAGGTGCTCGAGCGCATCCCGCTCACCCTGCACATTCCCGGCAAGCTGCACCTGCGCGCGACGCGCCTTCCGGCGCCGTTGCATCTGGCGGTGGGGCTGTTGCGATCGCAGGGGCTCGACTGGCAGGATCGCAAGGCGATGCTGCGGCTGATGCGCGACCTGAAGAAATGCGGGTTCAGGGTCGAACCCGGGACGACGGTGCGCAGCCTGCTGCACCAGAGCGGCCAGACAGCGCGCCTCGCCAATCTGGTGTGGAATCCGCTCTGCGTCGCCGCGCTCAACACCCCGCCGGCCGAAGCGTCGGCCCAGGTTTTCGCCGACGTGCTGCGCGATTCGCTGTGCGCCGACGCCAATGCGAGCGAGATCCTGATTCCGCGCGTCGACCTCACCGAGCTGTTTCCGGTCCAGGCCGCGCGCTATCTCGCGGTCAGGCGCTGCAGGATCAACACCGGCAACGGCATCGAGGGCATCACCGCCTCACCGGCCGGATTCGGCCTGGCCGGCGACCCCGTCGCCGATCGCCGCTACGACCAGGTCGTGATCGCCACGGCGCCGTATCATGCGGCCAGCCTGCTCGACAGCATCGGCGGCTGCGAGCGCCTGGCGCGCCAGATCGACGCGTTGCCATACGAACCGATCACCACCGTTTACTTCGCGCTCGGAGCCGGGGTGCGGCTGCCCCACCCCATGATCGGCCTCGCCGACGGCCCGGCGCAATGGGCATTCGACCGCGGCCAGCTGGGTTCGCAGGCGGGCCTGGTCGCACTGGTGATCAGCGCCCACGGCCCGCACGAGGCATTGTCGCGCGACGACCTCGAGATCACGGTGCATCGCCAGCTCGAAAACGCGCTGCAGCGCCGCCTGCCGTCGCCCGAATGGGCGATGACGATCACCGAGAAGCGCGCGACGATCGCGTGCACGCCCGGACTCGCCCGCCCCGGCGCGCGCACGCCGGTGAACGGGTTGTGGCTCGCCGGCGACTACGTGGATTCGCCTTATCCCGCCACCCTCGAATCCGCCGTGCGCTCGGGCGTGGCGGTGGCCAACGAGATCGGCCGCGCCGGCGGCTGAACGCCTTCAGGCCGGCGCGGCGGCCTGCCTTTGCTCGAGCCTGCCCGCCTGCATGCGCAGGGTGCGGTTGCAGCGCGCCGCGAGCGCCTCGTCATGCGTCACCAGGATCAAGGTCGTGCCGGCCTCGCGATTGAGCGCGAACACCAGCTCGATGATGGCCGCGCCGGTTGCGGCATCCAGGTTGCCGGTCGGTTCATCCGCCAGCAATAGCCGCGGCCCGGGCGCGAACGCGCGCGCCAGCGCGACACGCTGCTGCTCGCCGCCCGAGAGATGCTTGGGATAGTGGCGGGTACGGCCGGCCAGGCCGACCCGCTCCAGCCATTGGCTCGCGGTCGCGAGCGCGTCCGGCGCCCCGGCGAGTTCGAGCGGCAGCATCACGTTCTCGAGCGCGGTCAGGGCCGGCAGGAGCTGAAACGACTGGAACACGAAGCCCACCGAGGCGCCGCGCAACTGCGCACGCGCATCTTCGTCGAGGCCGAAAAGCCCTACGCCGTTGATCGAAACCTCGCCGGCCGTGGGAACGTCCAGCCCCGCGAGCAATCCGAGCAGGGTCGACTTTCCCGACCCGGACGCGCCGACGATCGCCACCGATTCGCCGGCGCGCACCGAAAACGACACATCGTCGAGAATGCGCAAAACACCGTCGCCGCCGCTTACCGGTACACTCTTGCAAAGCCCGGCGACTTCCATGACCGGCTCGGAGAATTCAATGTGGCTCAGATCCATCGTAACCTTTGTATTCGTAAGTTTTTTCGGCCCGGCCAGCGCTGATGCCGACACCATCCTCGTGTGGGGCGACAGCCTCTCCGCGGGCTACGGCCTGCGCCCGGGCGAGGCCTGGCCCAACCTGTTGCAGACGCGCCTCGCGGAGAAAGGGTTCCCGCACCGTGTCGTCAACGCCAGCGTGAGCGGCGAAACCTCGGCCGGCGGACGCACCCGCCTGCCCGCGGCGCTGGCCGAGCACACCCCCCGGGTGCTGGTGCTCGAGCTCGGCGCCAACGACGGCCTGCGCGGCCTGCGCCCGCAACTCATGGACGACAACCTCACCGCGATGATCGCGGCGGCACAGGCAGCCGGCAGCAAGGTCCTGCTAGTCGGCATGCGCATGCCGCCCAACTACGGGCCCGCTTACACCCGCCGCTTTCAGGCGACCTACACCGACGTGGCCACCCGCACCGGTGTGCCGCTGGTGCCGTTCCTGTTCGAGGGCTTCGCCGACCAGGCGGACAAGTTCCAATCCGATGGCATCCACCCGCGTGCCGATGCCCAGATCATCATGCTCGACACCATCTGGCCGCACCTGACGCCCTTGCTGGACTGACACGCCGATCGGCACGGCGGCGTCCGCCACGCGCCGGCGCGCCGCGTTCAGGGCAGGCGCAGTTGAAGTCCGCTGCCTTTCACCGCGCAGATTCGCTGCACCATGGCCGGCTTGGGTCTGGCGATCTCGCCTTGCTCGAACGCGATCACGCTGAAACCGTCGCGCACCAGTTCGAGCAATTCACCTTCGCGCAGCAGAAAGTCCGGATTCGCGGGCTTGCCGAATCGCTCGTTGCCGCGCATGAAGGTCTCGTACAGCAGCACGCCCCCCGGGCGCAGGCACTCGCGCAAGGCCCGCAGCCGCGGGCGAAACAGGTAGTTGGTCACCACCACCGCATCATACTTTTCGGGTTCGAACGGCCATGGTCCGTCCTCGAGGTCCGCCTCGACCGGCACGACGCCGGCCGCGCCGGCCAGCGCACGCAATGCGGCCCGATCCCGATCCGCGGCATCGACCCTGAAACCGCGCGCGGCCAGCCACAGCGCATGCCGCCCGGCGCCGCAGGCCAGATCCAGGATTGCGCCGCCCGCTGGCAAGCATGCGGAAAACCGCACGACCCACGGCGACGGCGCGCCACTCAAGGGATGAACAGACATCAGGCACCGACCCCGATCGAATAAGCCCCCGCCGGATCGACCCCAGGCTCGACCTCGACCCATCCGGCACCCGAGGCGCACTCTATCACGGGTGCCAACCCGCGCGGCAGGCGCCGCCGCCGCCCCGACCCGCCGAACACGCCGGCCGTACCGTGCGGCACAGGTGCGGGCCCCCGGGTCGGTGCGTTAAGATGTCGGCTCGCCGTCACCCATTGCCTTCACGAGCAAGAATCGGAAAGTGCGCATGCGCCCCAGGTCGCACCACAACCCGCTGCCGGTGCCCAGGCACCGATCCACCGCCCGGGACGCCTGCCATGCCTGAGCTTGTCAACCCCGCATTCATTCCCTGGACGTTCGTCATCGCGTTGGTCTTGCTGCTGACCGTGATGCTGCGCCACCGCCGGGTCCGCCAGAACCGCATCATCGATGCCGTCGAGCGCGCCGCCCGCAACAGTAGCCAGTTCGACCGCAACGAGTTGCGCGCGCTGGCCGAGCTGTCGGCCGACTGGCTGTGGAAGGCGGACCGCAACCACCGCGTGGTCGTGCTGAGCGAAAGCTTCGACACCACCACGCGCATCAGGGCAAAGCAGGTGCTCGGGCTCTCGCCGTGGGACTTTGGCTGGCAAACCCTCTCCGACGGGGGCTGGCATGGCTACCGCAACGCCGTCGAGCACCAGCAGGCGGTGCAGATCAAGCTGCGCTTCTCCGACGATGGCGGACATGCGCACTTCGTCGAGCTCAGCGGCCGCCCGACCTTCGAAGCGGACGTCTGTACCGGGTATCTCGGCATCGGGCGCGACATCACCCACCAGATGCTGGCCGAGCATGCGCTGCACGAGAGCCGGGCACTCTATCAGGACGTGGTCAACTCGGTCCGCGAGGTCGTTTTTCTCGCCGATGACCAGAAGCGCTTCAGGCTGCTCAACCGGGCCTGGGAGGCCATCACCAATCATCCGGTCGCCGAGAGCATCGGCCAGCCACTGGTCGACTTCCTCCATCCCGACGATCGCGACAAGGCAATCCGCGGGCTCGGCCACCTGCTCACCGGCGAGCAGCGCGAATACCACGCGTCGCTGAGGCTCTACAAACGCACCGGCGAGATCTGCTGGATCGAGCTGACCGCGAGGCGGGTGAGCGGCGAGGACGTGACCCCCGAACTGCGCAGTCTGGTCGGCACCATCGACGACATCTCGAACCGCAAGATCGCCGAGATGACCTTGCGCAACATCAACCAGGAACTCGAAGCCCGGGTACGCGCGCGCACCGCCGAACTCGAGGCCTCCAATCGCGAGCTCGAAGCCTTCTCGTATTCGGTGTCGCACGACCTGAGGGCACCGCTGCGATCGATCGACGGCTTCGCCCGCATCATCGAGGAAGACCTCGGCGAGCACCTCGACGACAACACCCGCGATCATCTCGAACGCATCCGCAATGCCGCGAGCCGCATGAGCTATCTCAGCGACAAGCTGATCGAGCTGGCCCGCTTCACCCGCCATGCGCTCAAGAAGGAGAACGTCAACCTCTCGGAAATGGTGACCCAGGTCGTCGACGAACTGCGCGCGCAATCGCCCGGCCGCAAGGTCGAAATCGCGCTCACCGCCGACCTGATCGCGATCGCGGACAAGACCATGATGCGGGTCGTGCTCGACAACCTGCTGGGCAACGCCTGGAAGTTCACCGCGACCCGCGAGATCGGGCAGATCAGCTTCAGCGCCGCGGTCGAGAACGGCGAACGGGTCTTCTGCATCGCCGACAACGGGGTCGGATTCGACATGGCGTTTTCCGCCAATCTGTTCCGGCCGTTCTATCGCCTGCACGACGAATCCGAGTTCAAGGGCAGCGGCATCGGCCTCGCCAACGTACAGCGCATCATCGAACGTCACGGAGGACGCATCTGGGCCGATTCCAGCCCCGACCAAGGGGCAAGATTCCATTTCACCCTGAGCGCCCGATGAACGCCTGTTGCGCCCAGCCGACAGATCGCCGACTGCTTGCAGGACAGTGTGAACTTTTAACCGACACGGATGCTGCGCTGCGGTAAGGTGAACGCCGCAAGTCTTAATCACCGCCTGCCAACGCGAACCACACAGGACCGCAATCAGCCCGGCCGACCGGCTCGGCGAGATTCGAAAAAGACGACAAGATCATGAAAGAAAAGCACTATCTCAGCCCATTGCTCGAACCGAAATCGGTCGGCGTCATCGGCGCCAGCGAACGCGAATCCTCCCTCGGCAACGTCGTGATCCGGAACATGCTCGACGCCGGCTTCAAGGGACGTCTGTTCGCGATCAACCCCAAGCATGAAACGGTGCTCGGCATTCCCTGCCACAAATCGGTCGAAGAGGTGCCCCATCGGCTTGATCTCGCCGTGATCGCGCTGCGCGCCGACAAGGTGCCGGGCGTCATCGACAGCTGCGGCCGCGCCGGCGTCAAGGCGGTCATCGTGCTGACCGCGGGTTTTTCCGAAAGCGACAAGCGCGGTGCGATGCTCGAGCGGCACGTGGTTGAAGCGGCCCGCCGCCACCGCATCCGCCTGCTCGGCCCCAACTGCCTGGGCATCATGCGCCCCGAACTCGGGCTGAACGCCACCTTCGCCCACGCCAGCGCCCTGAAGGGCTCGATCGGCCTGATCTCGCAGTCCGGCGCCCTGTGCGCGGCGATCCTCGACTGGGCCAAACCCAACAACGTCGGCTTTTCGGCGGTGGTTTCGCTCGGCACCAGCAGCGACATCGACTTTGGCGAAGTGCTCGAATACATGGTGTCGGATTCGCGCACCGAGAGCATCTTCCTGTACGTCGAAGGCATTCGCGACGCCCGCCGCTTCATGAGTGCGCTGCGCGCCGCCGCACGGGTCAAGCCGGTGCTGCTGATCAAGGTCGGCCGCCATCCCGAGGCATCGCGCGCCGTCCTCCAGCACTCGGGCGCGATCGCCGGCGAGGACAGCGTGTTCGACGCCGCGCTGCGCCGTGCCGGCGTGATCCGGCTTTACAACCTGGGGCAGCTGTTCGCCGCGGCGAATGCCTTGTTCTCGCATTTCCGTCCGCGCGGCAACCGGCTCGCGGTGATCACCAACGGCGGCGGCCCGGGCGTCATGGCGGCCGACCGCGCGGCCGACCTCGGCATTCCGCTGTCCGAGTTCGCCGACATCACGATGGAGAAGCTCAACGCGGCGCTGCCGACCCACTGGTCGCATGGCAACCCGATCGACATCGGCGGCGACGCCGACGTCGAGCGCTATCGCAAGGCGGTCCAGATCGCGCTCGAGGGCCCTCATGTCGACGGCGTGCTCGTGATGCTGACGCCCCAGGCGATGACCGATCCGTCCGAGGTCGCCCGGGCGATCATCGAGATCGAAAAGACCGCCGACAAGCCGGTCGTGACCTGTTGGATGGGCGAAGAACTGGTCAGCGAAGCACGCCACCTGTTCAACGAAGCCGGCATACCGACGTTCCGCACGCCCGAACCGGCGGTGGAGCTGTTCAGCCACATCTCCGCCTACTACCGCAACCAGAAGCTGCTGATGCAGACGCCGTCGTCGCTGACGCACCTGAATCCGCCCAGCGTCGAAAGCGCCCGCCTGGTGATCGAAACCGCGCTGGCCGAGCGGCGCAAGGTATTGAACGAGATGGAGTCGAAAGCGCTGCTCGCGGCCTTCCGGATTCCGATCGCGCAAACGGTCGTCGCCCGCTCGGCCACCGAAGCGATGGTCCTCGCCGAAGAAATCGGCCTGCCGGTCGTCATGAAGATCGATTCGCCGTCGATCATCCACAAGGCCGACTCGGGCGGCGTGCGCCTCAACCTGGGCAGCCTGGCCGCGGTGCGCACGGCGTATCAGGAGATACTCGACGAGGTCAAGCGCAACAAGCCCGACGCCGCGATCAATGGCGTCGCGATCGAGCCGATGATCCTCAAGCGCAACGGCCGCGAACTGGTCGTGAATGTCCGCCGCGACCCGGTCTTCGGGCCGGTCATCGCATTCGGCGAGGGTGGCAACAAGGTCGAGGCCAACAAGGATCTCGCCGTCGCCCTGCCCCCCCTCAACCACTATCTGGTGCGCGACCTGGTGCGCTCGTCGCGGGTGTGGAGCCTGCTCGGCGAGTTCCGCAACATGCCGGCGATCAACATGGACGCGCTCGAGTTCGTGCTGCTGCGGATCTCGGAAATGGTCTGCGAATTGCCGTGGGTGCGCGAGCTCGAGATCAATCCGCTGATCGTCGACGAACACGGCGCGGTCGCGGTCGATGCCCGGGTCGTTGCCGACAACATTTCGCCGTCGGCGGACCGCTACGATCACATGGCGATCCATCCCTACCCGTCGCAGCTCATCACCAAGTGGATGCAGCCTGACGGCGTCGAGATCACGATTCGCCCAATCAAGCCCGAAGATGCCGAGCTCGAGGTCGACTTCGTGCGCAAGCTCTCGGCCGAGACCAAGTATTACCGCTTCATGAACACGATGCGCGAGCTGCCGCCCGCGATGGTCGCGCGGCTCACCCAGATCGACTACGACCGCGAGATGGCCTTCCTCGCCACGGTCGACGTCGACGGCGTCGAAGTCGAGGTCGGGGTGTGCCGCTACGCGGTGAATCCGGACGGCGAATCCTGCGAATTCGCGGTGGTGGTGGCTGACGACTGGCAAAAACGCGGCCTGGCGCGCAAGCTCATGCAGATACTCATCGAAACCGCGCGCAATCGCGGCCTCGAGTACATGAACGGAGTCTTTCTCGCATCGAACGAGCGCATGCTCAAGTTCGTGCAAGGGCTTGGCTTCGTGCTCAGCAACGACCCGGAAGACAGCACCGTCAAGCTCGGTGTGCTTTCGTTGCAGGGTTGAGCGCGAGTCGGCCGAATCACACCGGAGCACGCCCAATGGCAGCCGCGATCGAAGCCCTGATGGTGCACGGCCAACCCGCGCTCGCGCTCCAGTGCGGTCGCGGCGCGCGCGCGGTCGTATCGCTTTTCGGCGCCCAGTTGCTGTCGTGGACGCCGCCCGGGGGCGACGAGCGACTGTATCTGAGCGACACCGCCCGCTTCGACGGCACGGGTGCGATCCGCGGCGGCGTGCCGGTGTGCTTTCCGCAGTTCGCCGGACTCGGCAAACTACCGCACCATGGATTCGCGCGCACCCGCAACTGGACGGTCACCGAACAGCGCACCCGCGACGACTTCGCGTTGCTGACCCTCGGGCTCGATGACGACGATGAAACCTGGGCGCTATGGCCGCACGGTTTCCACGCCGAGCTCACCATCGTGATCGAAGGTCCGCGCCTCGACGTCGAACTGGGGGTCGAGAACGCCGGTCATGGCCCCTTTGCCTTCACCGCGGCGCTCCACACCTATCTGCGCGTGCGCGAGGTCGAGCACTGCCGGCTCGAAGGACTGCACGGCTTCGACTACCGCGACCGGCTCGACCAGGACCGCATCCACCGCGAAAGCGGCGACGCGCTCACGGTCGACGCCGAAATCGACCGCGTCTACCACGGCGTCACCCGCCCCCTGCTCCTGAGCGAGGGCGGACGCAGCCTCGCGATCCATGCCGAGGGTTTTCCCGACGTGGTGGTGTGGAACCCGTGGGAAGCACGCTGCGCCGAGCTGCCCGACATGCCGGCCCTGGGCTTTCGGCACATGCTGTGTGTCGAGGCCGCCGCGGCCCGCAGCAAGGTCCAGCTCGACGCCGGCGAGAACTGGACCGGACGCCAAACCCTGATCGCACTCTGAGCACGGCCGTCCCGGCGCAAGCATCCGGGGACGCCGGCGCCCCGTCCGCCGGGCTTGCACCGCGGCGCGCCTTGATTCACCATCGCGCACTTTCCGCGTACCCTACAACGACCGCTCCGCAAAACCGCAAGGTCCAGCGACTGGATTCGCCATGCTGCCACCCATCGAACACCGTATCGCCATCGAGCTGGGCGTCTCGCCGCGCCAGGTCTTTTCCGCCGTCCAACTACTGGACGAAGGCGCGACCGTGCCCTTCGTGGCACGCTATCGCAAGGAAGCCACCGGCGGGCTGGACGACACCCAGTTGCGCACCCTCGAAGAACGCCTTGGCTATCTGCGGGAACTCGAAGAACGCCGCGCCAGCGTGATCGGCTCGATCGAAGAGCAAGGCAAGCTCACCGCCGAACTGCGCGAACAGATCGAGACGGCCGAAACCAAGCAGCGCCTCGAAGACTTGTACCTGCCCTACAAGCAGAAGCGCCGCACCAAGGCCCAGATCGCGCGCGAGGCCGGCATCGCCCCGCTGGCCGCGGCCCTGCTGGCCGATCCGATGCTGGCACCGGAAGCGGAGGCCGGCACATATCTCAATGCCGAGGCCGGCTTCGCCGATGTGAAGAGCGTCCTCGACGGCGCCCGCCAGATCCTGATCGAACAATTCGCGGAGGACGCGACCCTGATCGGCAGCCTTCGCGATTTCCTGCGCGAACACGGCCAGGTGCGTTCCGGCGTGATCGAGGGCAAGGAAAGCGAAGGCGCCAAGTTCCGCGACTGGTTCGACTTCAGCGAAGCGCTCGAAACCCTGCCGTCGCACCGCGCGCTGGCACTCCTGCGCGGACGCAACGAGGGCGTGCTGCGCCTGTCGCTCGACGTCGATCGGCCCGACCCGACGGCGCCCCATCCGTGCGAAAGCCGTATCGCCGCGCGCATGGGCATTCGCGACCAAGGCCGGCCCGGCGACAAATGGCTGCTCGACACGGCCCGCTGGGCCTGGAACGTCAAGATCTCGATTCATCTCGAACTCGAGCTCATGGGCCAGTTGCGCGAACGCGCCGAAGAAGAAGCGATCCGGGTCTTCGCCCGCAACCTCAAGGACCTGCTGCTGGCGGCACCGGCCGGCAGCCGCCCGACCATGGGGCTCGATCCCGGCATTCGCACCGGGGTCAAGGTCGCGGTGGTGGATGCGACCGGCAAGCTGGTCGACACCGCCACCATCTACCCTTTCGAACCGCGCCGCGACCGCGAATCGAGCCTGGCCGCGCTCGCCACGCTGGCCCGGCGGCACGGGGTCGAACTGGTCGCGATCGGCAACGGCACCGCCTCGCGCGAAACCGACGCCCTCGCCGCCGAGCTCATGAAGCGGCACCCGGAACTGCACCTGACCCGGATCATGGTCTCGGAAGCCGGCGCATCGGTGTACTCCGCGTCCGAGCTGGCCGCGCGCGAGTTCCCCGACGTCGATGTGTCCTTGCGCGGCGCGGTCTCGATCGCCCGGCGCCTGCAGGATCCGCTTGCCGAACTGGTCAAGATCGATCCCAAGTCCATCGGCGTGGGCCAATACCAGCATGATGTCAATCAGAGCCGGCTGGCGAAGAGTCTCGATGCGGTGGTCGAGGATTGCGTGAACGCGGTTGGCGTCGATGTGAACACCGCGTCCGCCCCGCTGCTGGCGCGCATTTCCGGCCTCAATGCCAACCTTGCCGCCAACGTGGTCGAACATCGCAACAGCAACGGCCCGTTCAAGAGCCGCGCCAGCCTCAAGGACGTTCCCCGGCTGGGGCCCAAGACGTTCGAACAGGCCGCCGGCTTCCTGCGCGTCTCCAACGGCGACAACCCGCTCGACGCCTCGGGCGTGCACCCCGAAGCCTACCCGGTGGTCGAGCGCATCCTGGCGCGGGTGCAAAAAGGCGTGCACGAGCTCATGGGCGATGCCGCGGTGCTGAAGAACCTCGAAGCCGGACTCTTCACCGACACGCGATTCGGCCTGCCGACGGTCAAGGACATCCTGGCCGAGCTCGAAAAACCGGGGCGCGACCCCCGCCCCGAGTTTCGCACCGCGACCTTCCGCGACGGCATCGAAACGCTCAAGGACCTCTCGCCCGGCATGCTGCTCGAAGGCGTGGTGACCAATGTCACCAATTTCGGCGCCTTCGTCGATATCGGCGTTCACCAGGATGGACTGGTCCATATCTCGGCACTCGCCGAGCGCTTCGTGAAGGACCCGCACAGCGTGGTCAAAGCCGGCCAGGTGGTCAAGGTCAAGGTGCTCGAGGTGGACTTGCCACGCAATCGCATCGCGCTGACGATGCGGCTCAGCGATGAACCCCAGCCCAAGGCGGGCGAAGCCGCCAGGGGGGGCGAGCGCGGCGCCGGGCGCGGCACGGCCACGCGCGCCAAGGATCCGCGCGGAGGGCGCAACGACCAGCCCCGCCCCGAGCGCAACACCCGGCCGGCGGGCGGCGGCGCGATGGCCGACGCCCTGGCTAAGGCGCTGCGCTCGAAATGAACTCACCCGCCAGCACCGTAGCGCCCGATCGGCCCACTGCGACCCCGCATCGCGGCAGTATCGATTGGCGCGTCGAGACGGAGACGAAACCATGAGCATCACGATCTACGGCATCAAGAACTGCAGCACCATGAAGAAGGCCTTCGACTGGCTGAACGAGCGCGGCGTCGCCTATCGCTTTCACGATTACAAGAAAGGCGGCATCGATGCCGAGACGCTCCAGCGCTGGTGCGACCGCGCAGGCCGCGAGGCGTTGATCAACACCCGCGGCACCACCTGGCGCAAACTCGACGAGCATCGGCGCGCCGTCGCCACCGACGCAGCCGCAATCGCGCTGATGGCCGAGCACCCCAGCCTGATCCGCCGCCCGGTCGTCGAACTCCCGGACGGCAGCCTGCTGCTCGGCTTCGACCCGACCCGCTTCGAAGCCGCGCTGGCCCCGAGCGGAGGTGGCGCATGAGCAAGGACGCGCACGCACCGGGCGCGCACCCGAGCTATGTGCAGCGCTTCCTGTTCGACGATCTCGACATCCGCGGCGCCGTCGTGCGGCTCGACGATGTCTGGACGGCGCTGCAGAAACGTCGCAGCTACCCGGAGCCGGTGGCCCGGCTCCTGGGCGAGATGTGCGCGGTGTCGGTCGTCATCGCCGGGAACCTGAAGCAGCCGGGACGGCTGACCTTCCAGCTTCGCGGCCAGGGCCCGCTCAAGATGGTGGTCGTCGACTGCGCCGAGTCGCTCAACCTGCGCGCGATGGCGCGGATCGACACGGCCATCGCCGAGCAGATCGCGGCGCTCGACAACCCCGGCCTGAGCGCGCTGATCGGCGACGGCAGCCTGCAGCTCACGCTCGACGCACCGTCGATGCACGAACCATATTCGAGCCTAGTGCCCATCGTGGGGACGCGGATCGCCGACGTGTTCGAGCACTACCTGATGCAGTCGGAACAACAGCCGGCGGCGCTGTGGCTCGCCTGCGACCAGAACACCGCGAGCGCCCTGTTTCTGCAGAAGCTCCCCGGTGCCGACCTGCATGACCCCGACGGCTGGTCGCGGGTGACGGCGCTCGCGGGCACCGTGCGTGATGCGGAACTGCTGTCGCTGTCGTCCGAAGCGCTTCTGACCCGCCTGTTCTCCGAAGAAACCGTGCGAGTGTTCGATCCGCGCCTGGTCAGTCATCACTGGCCGGCCGACCGCGCCAAGGTGGTGGAGATGCTGAAGGGGCTCGGCGAAGCCGAGGTGCGGCGGATCCTGACCGAACATGGCGAGGTTCTGGTGCAGGACGAGATGTCGAATCACGACTACCACTTCGAGGCCGAAGAAGTGGCCGAGATCTTCGCCCCCGGTCAAGACCCGCATCCGGTCGCGCCGCCCCCGCCCACCCTGCATTGAAGGCAACTGCGGGCGGGCCGTGCGGACGCGCCGATCTTCGGCCTTGCCCGAAGTCGATGCGCTAAGTAGACTGTTGTATTTTTCAGGCATTTCCGATTCATGAGCGTCGCCCCCGCCCCCATCACTCGCCCGATCGAGTTTCGCAATGCCACCCTGGACTCGACCATTGCGATGCTGCGCGTTGCCGATGCGCCGGCGCTCGCCGACGCGCTGCACAAGATGCTTGGCGGCATGCCCGACTTCTTCAACGGCGAAGCGACGGTGCTCGACTTCGCCGAACTTGCCGACCCGCCGCAGCGCATTGACTGGCCGGGGCTCCTGAGCCTGCTCCGGCGCTTTCGTCTACAACCGATCGGAGTGCGCAACCTCGGCCCGGAACTCACCGAAGCCGCGCGCCAGGCCGGCCTGGCCCTGCTCGACGCAGCCGAACTGGGCGCGCCCGATGCGGCGCATGCCACCGCAACCGCCCCCACCCCCGAGCCCCCCCCCGCGGCGACACCAGCCTCCGCTCCGGAACCGGCGCCCACGGCGACCAGTACGCTGTTCGTCGACCGACCCTTGCGCTCGGGCCAGCAGGTCTATGCGCGCGGCGGCGACATCGTGCTGCTCGCAGGCATGAGCAATGGCGCCGAAGTGATCGCCGACGGGAGCATACAGTGCTACGGGCCGCTGCGCGGCCGTGCGATCGCCGGCGCCCAGGGCAACGCCGCCGCACGCATCATCACCACCAATTTCGGCCCCGAGATCGTCTCGATCGCGGGCGTTTACAAGACATTCGAACAAGGCATAGCCGAATCGCTGGCGGGCAAGGCAGCGCACGTGCGCATGCTTGCGCACGGCGCGGAACAAAAGCTTGGCATTGAATCGCTCGCGCTCGACTGAGCGTGGAACACTCATCGGAAAGGGAACAAACGTGACTCGAGTCGTTGTTGTAACTTCAGGCAAGGGCGGGGTGGGTAAAACCACCACCAGCGCCGCGTTCGCATCGGGCCTGGCGCTGCGCGGGTTCAAGACGGCCGTGATCGACTTCGATGTCGGCCTGCGCAACCTCGATCTGATCATGGGGTGCGAGCGGCGCGTCGTCTACGACTTCGTAAACGTGATCAACGGTGAAGCGCGGCTGAACCAGGCGCTGATCAAGGACAAGCACTGCGAGAACCTGTTCGTGCTGCCCGCCTCGCAAACCCGCGACAAGGAAGCCCTCACCGAAGAAGGCGTCGAGGCGGTGATCCGCGAGCTCGAGCACATGGGTTTCGCTTACATCGTGTGCGATTCGCCGGCGGGCATCGAGCGCGGCGCCATCATGGCGCTCACCTTCGCCGACGAAGCAATCGTCACCACCAACCCCGAAGTCTCGTCGGTGCGCGATTCGGATCGCATCCTCGGCATCCTGCAGTCGAAATCGCGGCGGGCCGCCGAGGGGCGCGAGCCGGTCAAGGAACATCTGCTGCTCACCCGCTACTCTCCCAAGCGCGTCGACGACGGCGAAATGCTTTCGTACAAGGATGTGCAGGAACTCCTCCGGGTGCCGCTGATCGGCGTGATTCCCGAGTCCGAGTCGGTGCTGCATGCCTCGAACCAGGGCACGCCGGCCATCCACCTCAAGGGAACCGATGTTTCGGAAGCCTACACCGACGTGGTTGCGCGATTCCTCGGCGAAGACCAGCCGCTGCGTTTCGTCAATTACGACAAACCAGGACTGATCAAGCGCCTGTTCGGAGGCAAGTGACATGTCGCTACTGACCCTGCTGTTCGGCGAAAAGAAAAAGACCGCCTCGGTCGCCAAGGAGCGCCTGCAACTCATCATCGCGCGCGAACACGGCACGGATGGGCGCGGGGCCGATTTCCTGCCGGCGCTGCAGCGCGAGCTGATCGAGGTGATCTCGAAGTACGTCGCGGTCAACCCCGACGACATCAAGGTTCAACTCGAGAAGCAGGACAACTACGAAGTCCTCGAAGTCAACATCGTCCTGCCCGAACTCAAGCCCTGACAGACCGCGGGGGGCGTGTACCGCGCCCCGCTCCACCCCGTTCCGGTAAGCGCCGCACTCCCCGCCGCCTTGCCCTGACCCCCTTCTCGTCCCTCGTTTCCCGGCATCGCGCACAGCGGCAAGTCTGCACCGCGAGCGTGCCCTTACACGACGCATTCACACCCATGGTGCCCCACCCGGAGCCAAGGTCCGGTAAACGAAGCTTTTGCAGGCTTTTTCCGCCCAATTTCACTTGGCACGCTTAGTGCTTTTACTCATCGACACGCTACCGGATCACTGATATCAATAAAGTTATTCATTAATTTCAATAGCTTGATGTTTATGTTCGGGTTAACCCGCGGTACTGGCGCCGGTAGGGAGTTTCCCTATCTCTATTGCACTGACGATTGCCGACGACAATACTAGCCGGGTCAGAGTCTGTTTCTGGCCTCGTTCTGAAGTGGAACCGCGCATTGACCTGCGCCCAGTCGCACCTCCGGACGTGCCGTGGAAACCTGTTGGCGTTACTTCAAAAATCGATACGGAGGTTCATTTATGAAAGCAGCCAAGACAACCCTCATCGCAGCAGCCGTTGCCGCCACGGCGGGTCTCTCCTTGCCGGCCCATGCCGGCACGACGCTCGACGCGGTACTCAAGAAGGGGTTCGTGCAGTGTGGCGTCAGCGACGGCCTGCCAGGCTTCTCCTACACCGACGAAAAGGGCCAGTACAAGGGCATCGACGTCGATGTGTGTCGTGGCGTGGCCGCCGCGGTGTTCGGCGACGCGAGCAAGGTGCGCTTCAGCCCGCTGACCGCCAAGGAGCGCTTCACCGCCGTGCAGTCGGGCGAAGTCGACGTCCTGTCGCGCAACACGACCTGGACCAGTTCGCGCGACGCGGGCATGGGCCTGAGTTTCACCGGGGTCACCTACTACGACGGCCAGGGCTTCCTGGTGAGCACCAAGATCGGCGTCAAGAGCGCCAAGGAACTCGATGGGGCGTCGGTGTGCATCCAGTCGGGCACCACGACCGAGTTGAACCTCACCGATTACTTCCGCGCCAACGGCATGAAGTACACCCCGATCACCTACGACAAGTCCGACGAAACCGTGAAGGCGCTCGAAGCCGGCCGTTGCGACGTGCTGACGTCCGACCAGTCGCAGCTCTACGCCCAGCGCATCAAGCTCGGCAACCCGGCCGACTTCATCGTATTGCCGGAAGTGATTTCCAAGGAGCCGCTCGGCCCGGTCGTGCGCCAGGGTGACGACGAATGGTTCAACATCGTTCGCTGGACGCTGTTCGCGATGGTCAACGCCGAAGAGCTGGGCCTGACTTCGGGCAACGTCGAGGAGCAGGCCAAGACCTCCGCGAACCCCGACGTGCGCCGCCTGCTCGGCGCCGAAGGCGAATACGGCAAGGACCTCAAGCTGCAGAAGGACTGGGCGCTGCAGATCGTCAAGCAGGTCGGCAACTACGGTGAGATGTTCGAGCGCAATGTCGGCATGGGCAGCGAGCTGAAGATCGCGCGCGGCCAGAACGCGCTGTGGAACGTGGGCGGCCTGCAGTACGCCCCGCCGGTTCGCTAAGCGTCGCGCTTTGGGGGCCACCGTCCCGGGACGGTGGCCATTCCGTTCATCCAACCGAGAAACCACATGCACAATACGACCGGCGTGAAGCCGTCCAGTGGTTCCATGCTGACCGACCCCAAAGCCCGCGCGCTGCTGTTCCAGGTGTTGTCGGTGTGCACGGTGGTGGGCATCGGCTGGTACCTCTTCCACAACACCCAGACCAATCTCGCGCAGCGCGGCATCACGTCGGGGTTCGGATTTCTCAACAACACCGCCGGCTTCGGCATCCTGCAATCCCTGATCGAGTTCAGCCCTACCGATACCTACGGCCGGGTGTTTTTCATCGGCCTGCTCAATACCTTGCTGGTTTCGGTGCTGGGGATCTTCTTCGCCACCGTGATCGGCTTCATCATCGGCATCGCCCGGCTTTCGCCGAACTGGCTGATCAGCCGGCTGGCCGCGGTCTACATCGAAATCTTCCGCAACATCCCGCCGCTACTGCAGATATTCTTCTGGTATTTCGCGGTCCTGCGCGCCATGCCCGGTCCGCGTGACAGCTTTGCGCTATCGGACGTCTTCTTCCTGAACATCCGCGGCCTTTATGTGCCCGAACCGACGGCGACGCCCGCCTTCTGGGCATTCGCGCTCGCGCTGCTGCTGGCACTCGGGGGCGCATGGGAACTCGCGCGCCGGGCGCGTTCGCTCAAGATCACCACCGGGCAGGAGTTCCCGGTGTTCTTCTCGTCGCTGGCGCTGCTCGTGATCCTGCCGGGACTATCGATCCTGGTTTTCGGCAAGCCGTTCACCTGGACCCTGCCCGAGTTGCGCGGTTTCAACTTCGTCGGCGGAATGGTGATCATCCCGGAGCTGTTCGCGATCACGCTGGCGCTGACGATCTATACTGCCGCATTCATTGCCGAAACCGTGCGTTCGGGCATTCAATCGGTCAGCCACGGCCAGACCGAAGCCGCGCGTTCGCTGGGCCTGCGGCCCAAGCACATGTTGCGCCTGGTGATCATCCCGCAAGCGATGCGCGTGATCATCCCGCCGCTCACCAGCCAGTATCTCAACCTGGTCAAGAATTCGTCGCTCGCCGCGGCCATCGGCTATCCCGATCTGGTGTCGCTGTTCGCCGGCACGGTACTCAACCAGACGGGCCAGGCCATAGAAACCATCGCCATCACGATGTCGGTTTACCTCGCCATCAGCCTGACCATCTCCTTCCTGATGAACATCTACAACAAGCGCATCGCGCTGATCGAGCGATAAGGAGAGCGACGCGATGACGACCCATACCTTCAAACCGAGCCTGCCACCACCGCCGATGTCGGTCGGCCCCGCCGCCTGGATCCGGGCGAACCTGTTCTCGAACTGGTTCAACAGCCTGCTGACCTTCCTGGCGATCTACCTGATCTGGATCCTGATCCCGCCGGTCATCAAATGGGCATTCATCGACGCCGACTGGAACGGCACCAGCCGCGATGCGTGCACCAGCGGCGGGGCGTGCTGGGTATTCATCAAGGTACGGTTTTCGCAGTTCATGTACGGTTTCTATCCGGAACATTTGCGCTGGCGGGTGGACCTCACCGTGCTGCTCGCGATCGCCGGCTCGATCCCGCTGTTTCTCAAGGCGATGCCGAAGAAGCTCCCGTATGGCCTCGCGTTCGGCCTGATCTACCCGATCGTTGCATGGGTCCTGCTTTTCGGCGGCATGTTCGGCCTCGCCGAGGTCCAGACCAGCCAGTGGGGCGGACTGATGCTCACGCTGGTGATCGCCACGGTCGGCATCGGCGGCGCGATGCCGCTGGGCATCCTGCTGGCACTCGGCAGGCGCTCGCACATGCCCGCGGTGCGGGTCATCTGCGTGACCTTCATCGAGTTCTGGCGCGGCGTGCCGCTGATCACCGTGCTGTTCATGTCGTCGGTGATGCTGCCCTTGTTCCTGCCCGAGCAGATGAGCTTCGACAAGCTGCTGCGCGCCCTCATCGCGGTCATGCTGTTCGAGGCGGCTTACATCGCCGAAGTCGTCCGCGGTGGGCTCCAGGCGATTCCCAAGGGCCAGTATGAAGCCGCTGGCGCGATGGGCCTGGGTTACTGGCGGATGATGGGCCTGGTGATCCTGCCCCAGGCGCTGAAGCTGGTCATTCCGGGCATCGTGAACACCTTCATCGCGCTGTTCAAGGATACCAGCCTGGTCATCATCATCGGCCTGTTCGACCTCTTCAACAGCATCCACCAGGCCACCGTCGACCCCGCCTGGCTTGGATATGCAACCGAAGGCTACGTGTTTGCGGCACTGGTATTCTGGATTTTCTGTTTCGGCATGTCCCGCTATTCGATGCATATCGAACGCAAGCTGGATCGTGGCCACAAGCGTTAGGAACCCCGCTCATGACTGACATCGAAAACAACCACCGCGCGCTTGGCGACAAGCAGATGATCCTGATGGAAAACGTCAACAAGTGGTACGGCGAGTTCCACGTGCTCAAGGACATCAATCTGAAAGTCCGCCAGGGCGAGCGCATCGTGCTGTGCGGCCCCTCGGGCTCGGGCAAGTCGACCACCATCCGCTGCATCAACCGGCTCGAAGAACACCAGGCCGGCAAGATCGTGGTCGACGGGGTCGAACTCACTTCCGACCTCAAACAGATCGAAACCATCCGGCGCGAAGTCGGCATGGTGTTCCAGCATTTCAACCTGTTCCCGCACCTGACCGTGCTGCAGAACTGCACCCTCGCCCCGATGTGGGTGCGCAAGATGCCCAAGCGCGAAGCCGAGGAAATCGCGATGCAGTTTCTCGAGCGGGTACGCATTCCCGAGCAGGCCAACAAGTACCCCGGCCAGCTCTCGGGTGGCCAGCAGCAGCGTGTCGCGATCGCCCGCGCGCTGTGCATGAAGCCGATGATCATGTTGTTCGACGAACCCACCTCGGCGCTCGACCCCGAGATGGTCAAGGAGGTACTCGACACCATGGTGAGCCTCGCCGAAAGCGGCATGACGATGCTGTGCGTCACCCACGAAATGGGCTTCGCCCGCACCGTGGCTGACCGTGTCATCTTCATGGACAAGGGCGAGATCGTCGAGATGGCCCCGCCCGAAGAGTTCTTCTCGAATCCCAAGTCCGACCGCACCCGCACCTTCCTGGGCCAAATCCTGCACTGATCCGGGCTACACACCCCAAAGACGGATCGCATGGCTTCGAGGGCGGTGCCATTCGCATGCCCCGCCGGCCGGGGCGCTTGCATACGATCTCGCCAACGACGGCACCCAGTTGACCAGGGAACACATGGTCGCACCGGATAAGATGTTTCAGGACAGACCAACCAACAAGTGAGTTTCTGGGCGAAATGTTGAACAGCGGTCGTGTTTCATATTTCCAAACCGCATCCCCTGGCTCGCACAACCAGCGGAGCTTCGCTCGCGATGCGTCCCATCACAAGCTTGCGGGCAAGATCTATCTTGGCGGTTCTGCAGCCGCCGACGATACGCGGCGCCCAAGCAAGCCGTCGAGCAAGGCTGTCGCCGCCTTGCCATAAAGGATCAGGCCGAGCGCCATGAAGATCAGCGGCAGCGCGGCGAACACCCAGCCGGTGAGCGCCTCGCCGCCGAATGCCACCCCCACCAGCAGCGCCACCGCCGGATTCACGAAGGAATAGCTGCCTGCCAGCGCCGCCGAGGTGTTCTGCAGCAGCCACAGATAGGCGTTCAACGCGACCATGGTGCCCATGACCACGAGATAGGCCCAGGCCGCCCAGGCACGCGGCGTCACCTCGCCCAAGGCCGGCATCGACTCGAACCCCAGGGCGGCGAGCGCCCCCAGCGCGCCCCCGGTCAGCCACTGGACCGCGGCGGCCATCGTCGGTGGCGGCAACACCAGCTTGCGTGATGCATACGAACCGATGCTCCAGGCCAGCGGCCCGGCAAACGCCAGCAAAGTACCCGACCAGGTCGCGGAAAAATCGCCCTCCAGCGCCAGCAGCATTGCCCCCACGACGCCAACGCCCAGGCCCAGCCAGCTGGTCAGCGGCACGCGCTCGCCGCCCATGCGCGTCCACAGCGCCAGCCACATCGGCATGGTGGTGACGACGGTCGCCATGAGCCCCGACCCGATGCCGAGTTTCTGGGCATAGCTCACCATGTTGAGCGCCAGGAACACCATCAATCCCCCGACCACCGCGCCGTTGAACCATTGCCGCGGCGGCGGTAGGCGATGGCCGCGCATCAGGGCCACGCCCAGCATGATCGTCCCCGCGAGAATGAAGCGCGACGCATTCATCCACATCGGCGGCATCGACTCCATCGCCACCGAAATGGCGAAGTAAGTCGTTCCCCACACCACGTAGACCAGCAACAGCGCGATCGTGATACCGATCGAGCGCCTTCGCGCGGCCTGATCATTGAAAATGCCCGGCATGATGCGTATTCGTCCGAATAATTTCTTATAATTTCTACATTTACCGAAATTCTACTTACGAGACCGAATAATGCAAGCAGATGTTCAGCCGGATGAATTGGACGGAAGAATTCTTTCTGCCCTGAGCGAAGACGGCCGACGTTCTTACGCCGACATCGGCGCAGCCGTCGGCCTCTCGACCGCTGCGGTACATGAACGCGTACGCAAGATGCTCGAGCGCGGCACGATCAAGCGTTTCACGATCAGCATCGAGCCGGAGCGCGTGGGGCTCAACTTCACCGCGTTCGTAGCCATTCGCAATGACGGCGGGATTCACTGCCGCGAGATGGCGCCGCGGCTCAGCCGCATGCCCGAAATCCTCGAACTGCACAGCGTGGCCGGGGAATACGATTTCCTGGCCAAGATCCGCACCACCCATCCGCGCGCGCTCGAAGACGTTCTGTACGAGATCAAGGCCATCCCGGGCGTCGCCCGCACCATCAGCACGGTGGTGTTGAACACCGAATTCGAAGATCGCCCCCGGCGGCTGGGCACATAGCGCATACGCGGCCGGTACCCAGACCTTGCCCGGGAACGCCGATCGGCCCGCGCCAAGCGGGCGCCGCCTGCCATCCGTGGCAGTTTTCCTGCCAAGTCGTCTTCACCGGCAGTGCCCCTGACCCCGCTCACACCGTACATCACACTGTTTCGTAAGGACTCTCCGACGCTGGCACGAATTGTGAATGGAAAGCCGGATCACATCTTCCACTCCAGAGGCAGGTCATGAAGAAAGCACTCGTCACACTCGCACTCGCCGCATGCTCCACCACCGCGCTTGCCGACAAGGCGCCGGTCACGGTCATTCTGACCTCGGCCAGCAACATGACCCAGGGCATGGCACTGGTGCTGGCCAACCAGATGCAGGAACAAGGCGCGCAGGTCGACATCCTGTTGTGCGACAGGGCCGGCGATCTCGCCGTACGGGGTACGGCCGGCGAATCGCTCAAGCCCCAGAACGTGACGCCGACGCAATTGCTCGAGGCCGCGATCAAGAAAGGCGCAACCGCCTCGGTGTGCGCGCTCTACCTGCCGAACTCGGGCAACAAGGCAGAAGATCTGAAGGCGGCGATCACCCCGGCCCGGCCCGACGCAATGGGCCGCGCCCTGCTCGAACCCGACCGCAAGGTCATGGCGTTTTGATCTTGCGCGGTGTCCGGGCGTTTCAGTGCTCGCACCCGCTCTTGCCGACGCCCAGTGAGCGCAGCCTGCGGTAAAGGGTGCGCTCGCTCAGGCCCAGCTTGCGCGCCAGATCGCGCCGGCTGCCCCGGTGCCCCTCGACAACGCCCAGAAGCCGCGCTTGATCGAGAAGGCCCCGCTCGGATCCCTGCAACCCCCTTCGGGACGCCTCGGTATCGGCGTCGGATGCACGACCGGACCGACCGGCGGCACACTCGATGGCGAGGTGCTCGACCCCGATCACGTCGCCGTCACACATCAGGCTCGCGCGTTCGAGCACATTGCGCAACTCACGCACGTTGCCCGGAAAATCATATCGCGCCAGCGCTTGCCATGCCGCAGCCGACAACCCAAGCCGCCGCGTCGGCGCGACGCGCGCGAGCAGCGCCTCGCCCAGCAGCGGCAAATCGCCGACCCGGTCGCGCAAAGCCGGCACCGTAATCGGAAAAGTGTTGATGCGAAAATAGAGATCCTGGCGGAACATGCCTTCGCGAACCCTGTCCTGGAGTCGCCGATGCGTCGCGGAGACGAGCCGCACGTCGGCACGGCGCAACTCGGTGGAACCCAAGCGCCGGAAGGTCCCGGTTTCGAGCAGGCGCAGCAGCTTGACCTGGATGCCGAGGGGGATGTCGCCGATCTCGTCGAGGAACAACGTGCCACCACTGGCAGCCTCGACGAGTCCGGCCTTGCGTGCGGTCGCCCCGGTGAAGGCGCCCCGCTCATGCCCGAACACTTCGCTCTCGAACAGCGTTTCGGGCAGCCCGGAGCAATCGACTACGACGAAGGGGCGGTCGGCGCGCCGGCTCGCCGCGTGTACCGCTGCGGCAACGAGCTCCTTGCCGGTTCCCGACTCGCCCTGCAGCAACACGCTGGCTTCGGAAGGCGCAACCCGGGCCACGAGCTCGAGCATGCGCAGGAACGCGGGGGCACGCCCGATCAAGCCATGGATGTGCGGTTCGGCAAGACGCTCCAGGAACGAAACAAGCTCCGGAAACGGAGGTGACTTCTCCATGCTGTTTCCCACGATATCGCGGATCGGAAAATAAATAAGAATATAACAATATATAGTTTTTTTACAATATAATTCCGCCAGCACTGTCAGGCACGCTCGCCGCACGGCAGCCGGATGAAAACAGCGGGCCCCATGTCTGACAGGCATTCACCGCCGACGACCCCGCTCGGTTGCGGCACCGCACATCGTCACCCGCAACGGCCGTGGCAACCCACAAGCCTTTCAGGAGAAGACAATGAAACGCCTCTTCATCGCCGCATCGCTGGGCCTCATGGCCCTCACCGCAAGTGCCGTGGAAATCGGCATCTCGGCCCAGGACACCTATGCCAAGGTCCGGCAGGATGGCGCCAAGGTCTTGTTCGTGGATGTGCGCGACCCGGTCGAGATCATGTTCGTCGGCTTCACCGATGCGGTGGACGTGAACATTCCCTTCCTGATCGTCGATCGCAACCAATGGAACGAAGAACGCGGCGTTTTCAAACTCAACCGGAATCCCGATTTCGCCGAGCAGGTCGGACTCGAGCTGGCCAAGCGCGGCCTGGGCACCGACACCGAAATCATCACGCTGTGCCGTTCGGGCAGCGAGCGCGGCGAGCCCAGCGCAGCCTACCTGCGTGAAAATGGTTTCCCGAACGCCCGCTACGTGATCAACGGCTTCCAGGGCAGCGCGATCAAGGAAGGCCCGCAGGCCGGCTTGCGCCTGCAGGACGGCTGGCAAAATAGCGGGCTGCCATGGAGCCCCAGGATGAACGCCGACAAGATGTTCCGCCCGGACCGGCACTGAGGCCGCCGGCGCGCGGGGCCGGGCTCGAACGTTTCCGGCCGGCCACGGGTCTCAGCATCGTCCGCACCGGCAGTGTGCGTCCTTGCCAAAGGTCTCCCGGATGCCCTTGATCCTGCTTCTGCTCGCTTGCGTCGCCCTTGCCGCCGTGTGGCTGCCCGGCTGGTGGGTGCGCCGTACCATGGCACATTACTCCCAGCCGCGGGACCGCTATTTCGGCAGTGGTGCGATGCTGGCGCGACACCTCCTCGACCAGCGGGGCCTGAGCGACGTCAAGGTCGAGGAAACCAAGGCCGGCGACCACTACGATCCCGCTGCACGGGCGGTCAGGCTGTCGGAAGGCAACTACTCGAGCCATTCGCTGACCGCGATCACCGTGGCAGCGCACGAGGTCGGCCACGCGATCCAGCATGCGGAAGGCTACACGCCCCTGCGCATGCGCGAACGGCTGGTCGGCCTGGCGCTCGCGGGGCAGCGGCTCGGCTCGCTGATCATGCTCGCGGCGCCGGTGATCGCGCTGATGGCGCGCCATCCGGTGCCCGGGCTGCTGTTCGTCGTGGCGGGCCTGCTGTCGCTCGGGCTCGCCGCGGTGGTCCATATCGTGACCCTGCCCACCGAATTCGACGCGAGCTTTCGCAGGGCCCTGCCGATGCTCGAACAAGGCGGCTACCTGCACGCGGCGGACCGCCCGCATGCGCGCAGGATCCTGAAGGCGGCGGCGCTCACCTACGTCGCGCAGTCGTTGATGAGCCTGCTCAACATCGCCGCGTGGCTGCGCTTTCTGCGCCGCTGAGACGGCCCGCGCCGCGAGCGCTCAATCCCACATGCCGCGCATCCGTGCCGCGAGGTCGATGGCCTTCTGGCGCGAATCGGGCGAGCCCCGCAGTTCCGGCGGCGGAGCCGGCCATGAAATCTGCTCGAATTGCGCGAGCAGGCGATTCGGGATGAAGTGGCTGCGCCCGGCGAACACGTGCCGATCCCCCAGACCTTGTTGCTGGCTGACATAGAAGCGTTGCGGCACCATCAGGTCGAGATGGTCGCGGGCGCGCGTCATCGCGACATACAGCAGCCGCCGCTCCTCCTCGATCCCGGCATCGCTGCGGATCGCGATATCCGAGGGGATGCAGCCATCGACCGCGTTGAGCACCGTCACCGCCCGCCACTCCTGCCCCTTGGCCGAGTGCATCGTCGACAGGATCAGGTAGTCCTCGTCGAGCGCGGGTGCGCCGGCCTCGCCGCTGGTGGCATCGGGCGGATCGAGGGTGAGCTCGGTGAGAAAACGCTGGCGGCTCGGATAGGTCGCGGCGATACGCCCGAGCTGTTGAATGTCGAGCATGCGCACCGCCGCGTCATCGAACAGCCGCGCCATCTGGGTTTGATACCAGGCGCAGGCGAGGTCGAACGCCGCCGGCCAGGCCGCGCCCGGGGCGCGGTCTGCGAGCGCATCGATCAGATCGACGAATGCCCGCCAGGCATCGCGCGCGCCGTCGGGCACGGGTTGATCCGCAAGCAGGGCGCACCCCTGCGCGGCAGCGCAGACGTTGTCGAGCACGCGCGCGGCGGTCTTCGGCCCGATGCCGGCGAGCAGTTGCAGGGTCCGAAAACCCGAGACCCGGTCGCGCGGATTCTCGCTCCAGCGGATCAACGCGAGCAAGTCCTTCACATGAGCGGCCTCGAGAAACTTCAAGCCACCGAACTTCACGAACGGGATGTTGCGCCGGGTGAGCTCGAGTTCGAGGCGCGCGCTATGGCTCGCGGCCCTGAAGAGCACCGCCTGATGCTTGAGCCTGAGCCCCTCCTCGCGCCGTGCGAGCAGGGTATCGACAATGCAGGCGGCCTGGTCGGCATCGTCGCGCACCGACACCAGGCGCGGGCGGGCGCCGGAGGCCCGGTCGGACCATAGGTTCTTGGTGAAGCGCTCGCGCGCGAGTGCGATGACCGCATTGGCCGCGGCGAGAATCGCCTGGGTCGAGCGATAGTTCTGCTCGAGCGTCAACACCCGCGCGGGCGGCTCGAACGCCGCCGGAAAGTCGAGAATGTTGCGCACCGTCGCGCCGCGAAAGGCATAGATCGACTGCGCATCATCGCCGACCACCGTCAGCCCCCGCCCGTCGGGCTTCATGCCGAGCAGGATCGCCGCCTGCAGGTGATTGGTATCCTGGTACTCATCGACCAGCACATGGCTGAACAAGGCGCCGACCTCGCCCCCCAGCGCCGGATCGGCCACCATCTGCGCCCAGTAGAGCAGCAGATCGTCATAGTCGAGCACCTGCTGCGCCTGCTTGGCTTCGACATAGGCACGAAACAGCTGCTTCAGTTCGGCCTGCCACTCGGCACACCACGGAAAGCTCGCCTGCAATACCTCGACCAGCGGCGCCCGACCGTTGACCACCGCCGAATAGATCGCGAGACAAGTGGTCTTTTGCGGAAAGCGCCGGTTGCCGGCCGAGAACCCGCACTCGTGCCGGACCAGATTCAGCAGATCGGCAGAATCCTCGCGATCATGGATCGTGAACGCGGGGTCGAGTCCAATCCGCCCCGCGTACTCGCGCAGCAGCCGCGCGCCGACCGCATGGAAGGTGCCGGACCAGGCAAGCGCGGCTTGGGCCAGCCACGGCCGGGCCGCCTCGCCGCGCGTCAGGATGCGCTTCACCCGACGGTTCATCTCGTCGGCCGCGCGCCGTGAAAAGGTCAGCAGCAGAATCCTGCCGGGGTCGGCCCCATGTGCGAGCAGATGGGCGACGCGGTGCGCCAGCGTGTTGGTCTTGCCCGAGCCGGCACCCGCGATGATCAGCAGGGGCCCGCACGGCTCGCCACCGCCATGTTCGACCGCCGCGCGCTGCTCGGCATTGAGCGTGTCGGGCGGATCGGCGGCGGGGGCGGTCGCGGTGGGCGTCATGACTATAATTATATTCAGTTATCGATCGCGAAACGACCGTCTCCACGCACGCGCTAATCACCCTGCCCCGCCAACACGCCGGCACGCTTCGTGGTCTCCGCAGGAACCCTTCCTCGGCCAGACGCCCGGCTACGGCTCGGGGCGCCGGCGGCGCATCGACTCGGCGACATAGCGCCGCACCACCGGCGCCTCGCCCCCCTTGTGAAAGACCTGGCGACGCTCGCGCAAGCCCACGTCGGCCGCCGTGAAACGCTCGAGCCGGCGCTGGTGCTCGACCCAGTTCTCGTCGACGAAGTACTCTATGTAGCGCCCGGGCCGGGTCGTGTCGCGAAACAGGCCCCATGAAACCGCGCCCTGACGCAGGCGTGCCCGGCGGGTTTCCTGCATCACCGCGTTGAAGTCCGCCGCCTGCTCGAGGTCGATCAGGTACTCGATCGTGACCATGACGGGCCCCTCGTCGGGCTGGATCTCGATCACCGGCGGCGGCACCCGGACGTTGCCCGTCGCCGGGCTGAGATCTTCATCGCCACCATGGGCGCGCCCGAACCGGCGGGTGAGCAGCATCAGGCACGGCCCCACGACGGCCGCCGCGATGACGCTGGCGGACACCGTCGTCGCGCTGGCCACATAGCCCCACAGGGTCGCGCCGGTGGCGCTCCCGCCCATCAGCGCCATCAGGTAGATCGACATGCCGCGCGCCCGCACCCAGTTCGGCAAGGCCAGCTGCGCGGCGACCGTGAGCGAATTGGCCGTCGAGATCCAGGCCATGCCGACCACCACCATCGCCGGAACGGCCAGCCACATCGTCGATGCGAGCACGACCGCGGCCGACGCCAGCGCCTGAACCCCCACGCCCCAATACACCAGCCGGTCGCGCCCCACCCGCTGGCGCAGCCACGGCAGGATCAGCGCCACGACGATCGCCCCGGCCCCCATCGCCACCAACAGCATCGTATACGCGGCCGGATCGCCGCCGTCGAAGCCATGCGCCACCAGCGGCAACAATGCCGTCAGCGCCGTCGATTGCAGAAAGAACAGAAAAATCCGCAGGATCAGGATGCGCAGGCGCGGCGACTGGGCCACGTGCTGCACCCCGACCCGCATCGCGGCAAAGAAGCGCTCGCCCGGCAACGCGCTGCTGCGCGGCTCGGGGTGCCAGCGCAGGATCAGCGCGAAGGCCACCAGCGCCAGTACGGCGTTGAGCATGTACACGTATGGGATGCCGGCACTCGCCAGCAATGCCCCGGCGATGATGGGGCCGACCACCCGCGACATGTTCATCGCGATGCCGTTGAGCGCGATCGCCGCAGGCAGGTCGACGCGCGGCACCACGTCCGGCACGATCGCGGCGAATACCGGCCAGCGCATGGCCATGCCGACACCGTTCGCGAACGTCAGCGCCAGCAGCAGCGGCGCGGTCAACCCGTTGACGAACGCCAGCATGGCGAGCATCGCCGCCACCACGGCGACCCATAGCTGGGTGAGCGCAAAATAGCGGCGCCGGTCGACGATGTCGGCAAGCGCCCCGCTCGGCAAGCCCAGCACGAACACCGGCAGGGTCGAAGCCGCCTGGACCAGCGCGACCATCATCGGACTGTCGGTCAACGAAGTCATCATCCATGCGGACGCGACCTCGTTCATCCACATGGTCACATTGGCCGTCAGCCAGGCCAGCCACAGCATGCGGAAAACCGGCCGGCGCAGGGGCGCGAAGGCCGACGGTACGGGTTGTGTCGTCGTGGTCAAACCGTTTCACTCCGATGGTGCGCCTGTCTCGAAAGCCACCGCGGCGCCCCCCCGCGTTTCGGTTCGCGCATCCAATCGGTGCAGTCCGGCCATTGCCTGCCATCATGCGACCTCGGCAGAAGAATGTCGATCATGGCCGCGCGGCCGCATCGGGTCGGTCGACGGGCGCGCGCACCGATCCACGCCCTTGCCAAAACAGCGGTCCGCGGACAAGATCCACCCGGTCGCCGGACCACGCGACACGCAACGACGAGGACGCAGACCATGCATGACGCCCACCCCGCGCACTTCAGCCCGACCACCGGCCTGCAAGGCCTGGACGCCGTACTTTGCGGCGTCGCTCCCGGCGACAACGTGGTGTGGCAGATCCAGACGCTGGCCGAGTACCAGGCCTTGGTCGTGCCCTACGCCGAGGCCGCCCGCCAGGCCGGCCGGCGGCTGATCTATTTCAGGATCGCCGCCCATCCGCCGCTGCTCGACGAACGCGAGGTCGAAACCCACTACCCGCGGCCGGCCGACGGCTTCGAGAACTTCGTCGACCAAGTGCATGCGGTGATCGAGGCCGCGGGCCCGGAGACCCTCTACGTATTCGATTGCCTGTCGGACCTCGCGCTCGCATGGGAATCCGATCGCATGATGGGCAACTTCTTCCGGCTCACCTGCCCGCGGCTGTTCGACCTCTCCACCGTCACCTATTTCGGGGTGCTGCGCAATACCCACACCCGCATGGCGATGGACATGATCACCGTCACCACCCAGTTCCTGCTGGATGTCTTTGCCTGCAAGGGGCGGCGCTTCATCCGCCCGGTCAAGGTACGGCACGACTCGGCCGCGGCGATGAACCTGATTCACGCCTGGGAGCGCGACGACACCTTCCGCCCGGTGGCCGACAGCGGCACGGTGTCCGAGATCCTGGCCGCATCCGAATGGCCGGGGCTGGAAGACAATTCGATCGCCGGCCACTGGCAACGCAACTTCGCGGCGGCGCGCGCGGTGCTGGCCCTGCGCCGCGCCGGCCGCCCCGAGCCCGCCGCCGAAGCGCAGTGGTTTTCCCGCCTCGCGCGCCAACTGTTTCCCGAAGATACCGGGATGGCGCAACTGGTCGAGAAGTACCTCGATCTGGCAGACCTGATCGCGGTCCGCGAACGCATGATCGGCACCGGCAGCATCGGCGGCAAGGCGTTGGGCATGCTGGTCGCGCGCGCGGTGCTGCGCCGCGATGCCCCGGCGATCCATGAGCGGCTGGAGGCGCACGACTCCTTCTATGTCGGAACGGTCGTGTTCGACACCTTTCTGGTGTGGAATAAGGTGTGGTGGATTCGCCGCCGGCAACGCGATCCGGCGGGCTTTCTGGTCGGGCTCGACGAGGCGCGCGAGCGCATCCTAACCGGCACCTTTCCCGCCGCCACGATCCGGCAGTTCGAAGGCATGCTCGACTACTTCGGAGAATGGCCCTTCATCGTGCGCTCGAGTTCGCGGCTCGAAGACCGTTACGGCAGCGGATTCGCCGGCCAGTACGACAGCGTGTTCTGCGTAAACCAGGGGCCGCGCGAGGCGCGCCTGGCCGCGCTGGTCGACGCAATTCGCCAGGTGTACGCCAGCACGCTCGGCGAACAGGCGTTGCGCTACCGCGCACGGCGCGGGCTGCTCGACGACACCGAGCAGATGGCGCTATTGATCATGCGCGTATCGGGCACGGCCGGACGCCGGACCTTTCACCCCCACGGCGCCGGCGTCGGGCTGTCGCTCAACCCCTACCGCTGGCATCGCGACATCGATCCGCATGCCGGCGTGCTGCGCCTGGTGGCGGGGCTCGGCACCCGCGCCGTCGACCGCGCCGACGACGACTACACGCGCCTGGTCGCGCTCAACGCGCCCGGCCTGCGCCCCGAGACCCATTTCGGCGCCATCGCGCGGGCCAGCCAGCGGCGCATGGATGTGCTCGATCTGCAGCAGAACCGGATCGTGTCGGGCCGCTTCAGCGCGCTGGTGGACGAACAACCGGATTTCCCGATGGCGCTCTTCACCAGCCGCGAAGCGCCGGATCGCCCCGCTTTCCTGACCTTCGACGGGCTTCTCGAAAACACCTCGTTCGTCGCGGAGCTGCGCACGCTGCTGGCCAGCCTGCACGCCGCCTACGATCACGCCGTCGAGATCGAGTTCACCCTCAACATCCAGGCGGATGGCAGTCATCGCATCAACCTGCTGCAATGCCGCCCGATGCAGGTGCGTGACCCGCATGGCGCGATCGACCCCACCCCGCCGCCACACCTGCCGCGCCTGCTCACCAGTGCCGGGGCGGTGATCGGACCGAGCCGAGTGCTGCAGCCGGACCGCCTCGTCCATATCAACCCGGGCGCGTATGCCGCGCTCAATCAAGCCAACCGCCTGGCGGTGACCCGCCTGGTGGGGCTCATCAACCACGCCAGCATCGGGCGCTGCGTGCTGTTGCTCGGGCCCGGCCGCTGGGGGTCGCGCGACCCCTTCCTCGGGCTGCCAGTCGCGTTCAACGAAATCAATCGCGTCGCGGCGCTGTGCGAGATCGTCGCGATGCACGACAATCTGACCCCCGACGTCTCGCTCGGCACCCATTTCCTCAACGAATTGATCGAAGCCGACATGCTCTACTTCGCGCTCTTCCCCAGGAAGAGCGGCAATCTTCTCGACGATGGCGCATTCGCCGGACTTCGCAACCGCCTGTCCGAGATCGTGCCGGATGCCGCCGCCTGGGCCGAAACGGTGAAGGTCTACGATTTCACCCCGGGCGCCTTGACGCTGTACGCGGATGCCGAGCGACAACAGGTCACCATCACGCTCGAAGCGCAGACCCCATGCGTGGTGGGCATGGCAGCACCTGCCATCCCCACCGCACACGCCGGGCCAGCGCGACTCGAACACCCCAAGCCCTGAGCCCTATCACGTCCCGGAGGATCTCCACATGCGCCACCTCGCAATCGACGTCGGAAACTTCGCTTTCGTCGCACGCCTCGAAGAGCAGGCGGCGCCACGCACCTGCGCCGCCTTCCTGGCGCTGTTGCCGTTCACCAACCAGGTCATTCACTCGCGCTGGAGCGGCGAGGCCGTCTGGGTGCCGCTGGGCGATTTCGATACCGGACTGGAATTCGAGAACCACACCAGCCATCCGTCGCGCGGCGACGTACTGCTCTATCCGGCCGGACTGTCCGAAACCGAGATCCTGTTCGCCTACGGCAGCAGCTGTTTCGCCAGCAAGATGGGCCAACTCGCGGGCAACCACTTTCTGACCGTGGTCGACGGCGCAGACCAATTGATGGAGATGGGCCGCACGGTGCTGTGGCAGGGTGCGCAAACCATCCGCTTCACCGACCTGGGCAAACGCTGACCCATGCCACCTCGCCCCACGCCTGCCCGGGTCGCCTCGCGGGTAGACGAAGCCCGGACATCGGCTAGGATGAAAGCTGGGGCCGGCGAACCGGGCAGCAACACATGCCCGCATTCTCGCGGCACTTGGGGCGAAACAAACCTTTGCGCAGGGAGGCGCTGATGCAAGCGGGGGCAAGGCGGATCGCGATGTTGCAGCAAACACCCCTGTTCGGCGGCATCCGCGCCGAGGTGCTGGCCTTGCTGCTGGAACACTGCAACCAGGCCGACATGCCGACGGGCGGGTACTTCTTTCGCGAGGGCGACCCCGCCGAATCGATGTACCTGCTCGAAAGCGGCAGTGTGGAAGTGCTGCACCGGGAAGCCGAGACAGAGGCGCCGCTGTGCCGGCTCGGCCCTGGGGCCTGCTTCGGCGAAATGGGCATGATCGACCTCGCACCACGCAGCGCCTCGGTACGCGCGCTCGAAGACTGCACCGGGTTCGAGATCTTCGCCGAAGGCCTGTACACGGTCTACCAGCACGACCTCGAACAGTTCACGCTGATCCAGATGAACATCGCACGCGAATTGAGCCGCCGCCTGCGCGCCGCCGACGCGCGCGTGGCCTGCCGGCACCAAGAAGCCGCGGCTCAATACGAAAACGCCCAACCGAAACCGGTTGGGCGTTGAATGGTGGTGGACCGAATGAGGATCGAACTCACGACCTCCGCATTGCTAATGCCAAAACAGAGTCAGTAAAATCAATACTAATTGCGCTTTATTCGATTATTTGCCACAATTTTGCCACACTCAGAAAGAGCAGGCAGGCGCATGGCAACGTTTCGGAAGCGGGGGCAGTACCAGTGGGAGGCGCAGGTGCGCCGGCGCGGCTACCCGGCGCAAAGCAAGACCTTCAACACCAAGGCCGAGGCGGAAGCCTGGGCCAAGATCATCGAATCGGAAATGTCACGCGGCGTCTGGGTCAGCCGCAGAGAGGCCGAGGCGACGACGCTTTACGAGGCGCTGGAACGCTATGAGCGTGAGATCACTTCGGCAAAGAAGGGGGCCGTGCATGAAGCCTACCTTCTGAAAGTCTGGCGAGTGATTGACCTGGCCAAGCGGCCACTCGCAACCATCCGCAGCGCCGACGTGGCGAAGCTGCGTGATGAGTGGTTGAAGGACTACAAGCCCGCAACGGCGCTTCGCCGCCTGGCCGTTCTGTCCCACGTCTTCACCATCGCCCGCAAGGAATGGGGCATGGAGAGTTTGTCGAACCCGGTTGAACTGGTGCGCAAGCCCCAGCCGAACAATGCGCGGACGCGGCGCATTGCTGTGGTCGATCAGGCGACAAGCGCACCAGGCGCAGAAGATGTCGAGTCGGAGCGCGGGACGCAGGATGGCGAGCTTGAGCGAGTTGTGGCCGCCAGTGGCTCCACCGTGCTGCCCTCCATCGTGTGGCTGGCCGTGGAAACGGCCATGCGTCGCGGAGAAATCGTTACGCTGCGTTGGGAGCATGTGGATTTGAAGCGGCGGGTTGCGCACCTGCCCGCCACGAAGAACGGCAGTGCTCGTAACGTTCCCCTGTCGTCTGCCGCCGTGTCAGTGCTTCAAGCTCTGATGGACGCGCAGGACGCGGATGCTGAGGGCAGCGGCCGCGTGTTCGATATTCGCAATGATGCGGTGACGCGGGCCTTTGAGCGCGCCGTCAAGCGCGCGCGACAACGCTACGTCGAGGAATGCTCCGAGGCCAAGCAGCGGCCCGATGGCAAGTTTCTGACCGATCTGCGCTTTCACGATCTGCGGCACGAAGCCACGTCGCGCCTAGCCTCGATCTTCCCCCTGCACGAACTGACGAAGATCACGGGCCACAAAGACCCGCGCATGCTCATGCGGTACTACCACCCGCGAGCGGAAGATTTGGCTAAGCGGTTGAAATGATTCTTTATAAACGCAAATGAAAGGATTTAATTGATGCGAAAAGGAATTATGGCATGGATGGAAGAGCTAGAGGCCCCTGTTGAGATTTCTTCTCTTTCCGATTTTGTTGAAAAAATAACTGGCGACATGCTTTTTGATGGTAATTATCCGGTCGCATTTAGAGGGCATGGTGATCGTTCGTGGCAGTTGGTTCCCAAAGCTTTGCGTGAAGATTATTTTCAGCAAAATGAGCACCGATTGTTGCGGGATTTGATTTCCTTTCATCCGCAAGAATTTGACTCTGATCGAACGATGTTTGATAAATTGGTCAGAATGCAGCATTTCGGCCTTCCTACGCGACTTCTAGATGTCACAACCAACCCTTTGGTTGCTCTTTGGTTTGCTGTTCATGATTCTGGCGCAAAGAGTAGTGATGGTGCTGTTGAAGCTTTTTTTATTGATAACAAGGTTAGGTGCTATTTTGATAGCGACAAAGTAAGCTGTCTATCAAATTTGGCGGCTCTCCCTTATGAGGATAGGGAGTACATCAGGAAAAATATTCTCGAAAACGATCTTTCGGATAAAGATCAAATGAAAAAACTTCTTCATTTTATTAAAGAAGAGAAGCCGTACTTTGAGCCAAGAATTGACAATCTTGATTTGCTTAGGGTTTTGCATGTAACCCCCAAAATGAGTAATAAAAGAATAATTGCTCAATCCGGTGCTTTTCTTTTGTTTGGACTTGATGACAAAGACTTGTATTCTAAGGGTATCACGGATAAAGAAGAGGGATACAAAAATATACGCGGAATCAAAAAGAGACAGATTTACTTTAAAAAAAGCATTAAATCTGAAATGCAAAAAAACCTTGAGAGACTGGGGGTTCATGCTGGTGCACTTTTCCCCGACTTAGGCAAAGCCGCTGAGTATCTTTCGCAGAGATACAGTAATCCAGGTTAAATTTATCTAGTTGCAGTCCTCCATCGAGTGACTGGCCGTGGATACGGCCACGCGGCGCGGCGAAATCGTCACGCTGCGTTGGGAGCATGTGGATTTAAAGCGGCGGGTCGCACATTTGCCTGCCATGAAGAACGGCAGTGCTCGTGACTTTCCCTTGTCGTCTGTCGCCGTGTCAGTGCTTCAAGCTCTGATGGACGTACAGGACTCGGATGCTGAGGGCAGCGACCGATGGCAAGTTTCTGGCCGATCTGCGCTTTCACGATCTGCAGCACGAGGCCACGTCGCGCCTGGCCTCTATCTTCCCCTTACACGAACTGACGAAGACCCCCGGGGTCAGAATAGTTGTCGCCTCGTTAGAATCTGAAACCCAGGGGCGATA